>Ga0302347_1000403_pt1 | contig 70743 bp, 66 predicted proteins | sample PhyWR1_FD_202178 | JGI IMG/M metagenome (GOLD analysis project Ga0302347, IMG submission 202178) | Leaf surface microbial communities from wheat plants in UC Gill Tract Community Farm, Albany, California, United States - DLSL W.R1 (v2)... | ecosystem: Host-associated > Plants > Phyllosphere >... | reverse complement strand
GCGAGCACTGCATCGTCGGCATCACTGCCAACGAACAGCGCTGCCGTGAACTGGTCGAGCACTCGATCGGCCTGGTCACCGCCCTGAACCCGTACATCGGCTACGAAAACGCCACCCGTATCGCCCGCGTTGCCCTGGAAACCGGCCGCGGCGTACTGGAACTGGTGCGCGAAGAGAAGCTGCTGGACGAAGAGATGCTCAACGACATCCTGCGTCCGGAAAACATGATCGCTCCACGTCTGGTTCCGCTGAAGGCGTAACCCGGCCGCTGCAAACAGTCTCACCAGGTTAAGGGACTAGACACCTCTCAACCTTTCAAGGCCCGAGCGATTGCTTCGGGCCTTTTTTTTGCCTGAGAGATGGTGGGGTCGCAAGCGGCACCGGGATATCGGCACACAACTTGCTCCATAATGCATCCCAGCCCCCCGGGATTACCCAGCATGCTGCACAGTCACCTGACCACCCTGAACGCAGTTTCGCTGATCCTCAACGTCTTCCAGGCAGACGGTTGCGAGGCTTCTGCGCTGCTGGCCGGCAGCGGCATTGGCCCGGCAGACCTGGGGCACGCCGATGCGCGCATCACCACCCAGCAGGAACTGCAGGTGTGCGCCAACGCCGTAGCCCGGCGCGAGGACATCGGGCTGGAACTGGGCCGCCGCATGCACGTGTCGTGCTACGGCATGCTGGGTTACGCCCTGCTCTCCAATGCCACTTTGGGTGACGCCTTGCGCCTGGCGCTGCAATATCCGGCACTGCTGGGAACAGTCTTCAAGCTGCGGTTGATCGACGATGGCCAGCGGGTCTGGTTCAGCGCCAGCGATTACCACGACAGCCCGGCGCTGAGCGCTTTCAACGCAGAATTCTGCATGGTGTCGCTGAAAGTCATTTGCGATGACCTGCTTGGCCGCCCGCTACCATTGCTGGCCGCCCGCTTCGAGCACCCACGGCCCGGCTATCACGCGCGCTATGCCGGTGCATTCCATTGCCCCGTCGGTTTCGCCGCCGAGGACAATGCCTTTGCCTTCGAGCGGCGCTGGCTGGATACGCCGCTGCCGCTGGCCGACCCGATTACCCACCAAGCCATGAGCGAGCGCTGCCGGCGCCTGAACCTTGAGTTCACCGGCCGTCAGGCCTGGCTGGGGCGGATCCGTCAGTTGCTTACGCAGCAACTGGATGCCGCGCCTGGGCTGGAAGGCCTGGCACGGCAGATGAACTGCTCCTCGCGCACCTTGCGCCGGCATTTGCAGGCGCTGGGCAGCAGTTATCAACAGCTGCTGGACGAGCTCAGGTTCGAGCGCGCCAAGCAGTTGCTGGCCGATGAGCAGATGCCCATCTACCGTATTGCCGAAACGTTGGGGTTCAGCGAGACGGCCAGTTTCCGCCATGCCTTCCAGCGCTGGAGTGGTGTGGCACCCAGCCACTTCCGCGGTTGACCTGTTCCGGCCTCTTCGCGGGCTTGCCCGCTCCCACAGAAACTGCACAAGTCCCGAGTACTTTGGGATACCTGTGGGAGCGGGCAAGCCCGCGAAGAGGCCGGCACAGGAAAGCACAGCCAAAGAGCTTGGCCACATCGATCCCCTTTTGGCCATTTGCGTCGTTCTCCGCTACTGACCCGCCGCTGACAATGGACCCACGCCAGTACCCACCGGAGAACAACAATGCTGACGATCTATTCCGATGACCACCGCCTGCACCATGGCCGCTGCGAGCTGATCGACGGCAAGCTGATGCCCTGTTTCGAAATGCCTTCGCGCGCCGACCATGTGCTCGACCAGGTGAAAAAGCGCAACCTCGGCGATATCCAGGGCCCGACTGACTTCGGCCGCGCGCCGTTGCTGCGTGTCCACAGCGCCGATTACCTGAACTTCTTCGAAGGCGCCTGGGCCCGCTGGGCTGCACTGGGCCAGGAAGGCGACCTGCTGCCGTTCACCTGGCCTGCTCGCACCCTGCGCCAGGTAAAACCCACTGGCCTGCACGGTGAGCTGGGCTATTACAGCTTCGATGCCGGTGCGCCGATCACCGCTGGCACCTGGCAAGCGGCCTACAGCGCTGCCCAGGTCGCCCTTACCGCCCAGGCAGCAATCCAGCAAGGCGCCCATTCGGCGTTCGCGCTGTGCCGTCCGCCAGGGCACCACGCCGCAGGTGAAGTGATGGGCGGCTACTGCTACCTGAACAACGCTGCCATCGCCGCTCAGGCGTTCCTCGACCAGGGCAAGCGCAAAGTCGCCATCCTCGACGTCGACTACCACCACGGCAACGGCACCCAGGACATCTTCTACAGCCGCGACGACGTGTTCTTCGCCTCGATCCACGGTGACCCACAGGATGAATTTCCGTTCTTCCTCGGTTATGCCGACGAAACCGGCGAGGGTGCCGGCGAGGGCTGCAACATCAATTACCCATTGCCGGCCGGTAGCGATTGGGCCGCCTGGAACGCCGCCCTGGAAGACGCCTGCCAGCGCATTGCCCGCTATGACGCCGATGTGCTGGTCATTTCGCTGGGCGTGGACACCTTCAAGGACGACCCCATCTCCCAGTTCAAGCTCGACAGCCCCGATTACCTGGAAATGGGCAAGCGCATCGCCCAGCTCGGCAAGCCGACCCTGTTCGTGATGGAAGGCGGCTACGCTGTGGAAGAAATCGGTATCAACGCGGTCAATGTGCTGGAAGGCTTCCAGCGCGCCCAGCCAGGAGCCCGGTAATGGTCCGACTCAAGCGTCTGCTCGCCCCGTTCATCGCTGCCACCCTGTTCACCGGTGCCCTGCAAGCCCAGGCCGAGCAGCGCACCTTGCGTGTGTATAACTGGTTCGATTACATCACCCCGCAGACCTTGACCGACTTCCAGAAGGACAGCGGCGTCAAACTGATCTACGACATCTTCGACACCAACGAAGCGCTGGAGGCCAAGCTGCTCACCGGCAACTCCGGCTATGACGTGGTGGTGCCATCCAACGTGTTCCTCGCCAAGCAGATCGAGGCCGGGGTATTCCAGCCGCTGGACCGCAGCAAGCTGCCGAACTGGCAACACCTGGACCCGGCACTGATGAAGCTGATCGAGGCCAACGACCCGGGCAACAAGTTTGCCGTGCCGTACATGTACGGCACCGTGCTGATCGGCTTCAACCCGGCCAAGGTCAAGGCGGCGCTCGGCGATAATGCGCCGGTAGACAGCTGGGACCTGATCTTCAAGGAAGAGAACATCGCCAAGCTCAAGCAGTGCGGCGTGGCCCTGCTCGACTCGCCTTCGGAAATTCTGCCGCTGGCCCTGCAGTACCTGGGCTTGCCACCGAACAGTGACAAACCGGCCGACTACAAGAAGGCTGAGGCACTGATGCTGAAGATTCGCCCGTACATCACCTACTTCCACTCCTCGAAGTACATGGCAGACATCGCCAATGGCGATATCTGCGTGGCGGTGGGCTACAGCGGCAGCTTCTCACAGGCCGCCAACCGCGCCCGCGAAGCCAAGAACGACGTGGTAGTGGACATGCGCCTGCCCAAGGAAGGCGCGCCGATATGGTTCGACATGCTGGCGATTCCGAAGAATGCGGCCAACCCGGAAGATGCCCATACGTTCATCAACTACCTGCTGCGGCCAGAGGTGATTGCGCCGATCAGCGACTTTGTCGGGTACCCCAACCCGAACAAGGATGCGACCGACAAGGTGAACCCGGCGATTCGCAACAACCCCAACCTGTACCCGACGGCGGAGGCGATGGCCAAGCTGTATACCCTCAAGCCCCTTGCGCGGGATGCCGAGCGGGCCAGGACCCGGGCCTGGACGCGGATCAAGTCCGGCACCTGAGTCGCCCACTTCCACATTGGTCGCATGCCACGCGGACTCTGTGGGAGCCGGCTTGCCGGCGATTGGGCCGCATAGCGGCCCCATTCACTTTCTCCAGGCCTTGCGCAGTTTCAACAACGCCTCGGCAATCTCCACCTCCGGTACCGCTGCAAAGCCCAGCACCAGCCCTGCCCGCTTATCCACAGGCACCTCGCTGTCCGCCAACCAGAAATTACTCAGCGGCGTAACCTCCACACCCACCGCTTCAGCCTTGGCCACCAGTGCCTGCTCCCGCGCGAAGTTATCCACATCAACCTTCACATGCAGCCCGGCTGCCACTGCCGGCATGGCGCCCAAACCTGGAATATCCACAGGCCAGCCTGCCTTGAGCACATTGCGTCGGCTCAACGCTGCCTTGCGCATGCGCCGGATATGCCGCTGAAAGTGCCCGCGGGCGATGAACTCGGCCATCACGCATTGGTTGCTGACCTCTGAATGTCGCACCGCAAGCGCCTTGCCCTGGCTGAACGCCTGCGCCAACTGCGGTGGGAGTACCAGATAGCCCAGGCGCAGCGCCGGGAAGGCAATCTTGCCGAAGGTGCCGACGTACAGTACCCGCCCGTGCCGGTCGAGTGCCGCCAACGGAGCCAAAGGCGCGCCGCTGTACCGGTACTCGCCATCGTAGTCGTCCTCGATGATCCAGCCATCGTTGCGGTCAGCCCAGGCCAGCAGTTCCAGGCGACGCGCCAGGCTCATGGTTACCCCGGTCGGGTATTGGTGAGCAGGCGTCACGTAGGCCAGCCGGCAATCCTCCAACTGACCGAGCCGGCCGCAGTCCATCCCCTCTTGATCCACCGGTACGCCAAGCACTCGGCCACCCGCCAGTGTGAAAGCATGGCCAGCCGCCCGATACCCCGGGTTTTCCACAGCCACACCGTCGCCAGGTTGCAACAGCAACTGTGCACAAAGGCTGATGGCCTGCTGTGCACCACTGGTGATCACAATTTGTTCAGCCATGCAACTCAGCCCACGCGAGCGACGCAAGTAGGCAGCGATCAGTTCGCGCAGCATCGGCTCGCCCGCAGGGTCGCCATAACCCAGTTGTGCGGGGCTAGGATTACGCCAGAAACCCGCCTGCAGCTTGGCCCAGACGTCAAACGGGAACAGGTCGAATGCGGGAATACCGACGCGAAAAGCACGCGGCTGGCCGCTTCTTGGCGGCGGCAAGTGGTTGGTTTTCAGCCGCTGAAAAGTCCCGCTGGAACGTCGGTTGCTGGATAAATCCTCAGTGTCTTTTACTGGAAATGTGGATAAGTCTGTTGATAACCCATGGGATAACCCTGTGGATACTTGTGTGGATAGTTTTGGTAGCCGGCTTACATAGGTGCCATCGCCTACCCGGCTTTCGATGTAGCCCTCGGCGTACAACTGGTCATAGGCCCGCACCACGCTGTTGCGTGACAGCACCAGCATGGTGGCCAACTCGCGGGTGGCCGGCAGCCGGGTACCGCTGCTCAAACGGCCGTCCAGCACTCGCGCGCGCAGCGCCTGGTACAGCTGCTGGCTGAGCCCGCGGCGGCGGTCCAAGGCGATTCCGGAAGGGTCGAAAGGCAAGACGAGGGGGTTATCGCGCATGGCATTGGACCTATCAAAACAGGCAGTAATGGCTCTTACCCAGAACCAATAGCCTGCCTAGGATGGCACCATTGCACAAGGAAACCGAGCATGTACAACAGCAAAACCCACCAGGAGCACGACCTCGGCCGCCTGCACCAGCACATGCTCGACACCCGCCTGGCCGTGCTGGTCAGCCAAGGGGAGCAAGGCCTGTTGGCCACACACCTGCCGGTACTGGTCGACACGGGCGAAGGCGAGTTTGGCACCGTCTATGCGCACCTGGCACGGGCCAACCGCCAATGGCAGGACCTGGCACAAGGTGGCGAAGCCCTGCTGGTCTTCCCCGGCGCCGATGCCTATGTCAGCCCCGGCTACTACCCAAGCAAAGCCGATAACCCCAAGGTCGTGCCGACCTGGAACTACCTGGCCGTACACGCCTATGGCCCGGCGGAGGTGATCCACGACGCAGCAACGTTACTGACTATCGTCAGCCGCCTGACCGAGCGCCACGAACAAGACCGCAACGAACCATGGAGCGTCGCCGATGCCCCGGCTGATTACATCGACGGCATGCTCCGCGCCATCGTCGGTATCCGTCTGCCCATCGCCCGCCTGCAAGGTGCGCGCAAGCTCAGCCAGAACCGCTCCGAGCAAGACATCTCCGGCGTGCGTGAAGGCCTGAGCGCCAGCCCTGATCAACTGGACAACCAACTCGCGGCGCACATGCGCCAACTGTGAAGGAATAGCCCATGCCCAGCGTTACCCTGCGCCCCGTCAACGCCCAAGACCATGCCGCCTGGCTCGCCCTGTGGCAGGCCTACCTGTACTTCTATGAAACCGAGTTGGCCGATGAAGTCAGCCTCAGCACCTGGCAGCGCCTGCTCGACCCACGTGAGCCGACCCATTCGGCACTGGCCTGGGTCGATGGCAAGGCGGTGGGGATGGTCAACTTCATCTACCATCGTTCCAACTGGAGCATCGAAAACTCCTGCTACCTGCAGGACCTGTACGTGGACAGCTCGCAACGTGGCCTGGGCATTGGTCGCCAGCTGATCGAGCACGTCTACACCACAGCCAAGGCCGACAACTGCATCAAGGTGCACTGGCTGACCCACGAAACCAATGCCACCGCCATCAGCCTGTATCAGCAGGTTGCCGAGCGCTCGGGCTTCATTCAATTCCGCAAAGGCTTGTAGGCCGAACATGACAGACGTATTGAACTGGAAACCCGCCGCAACGCCCGAGGCCGACCCTATTGACGGCCGCTTCATCCGCCTGGAAAAGCTCGACCCGGCGCGCCATGGCGACGACCTCTGGGAAGTGCTGCAAGGCCCAACCGCCGACACGGCGCTGTGGGACTACCTGCCCTATGGCCCGTTCGCCGAACGTGCTGCCTTCGACCGTTGGCTGGAGGGCAACGCCGCGGGGCGCGACCCGCTGTTCTACACCGTCATCGACCGCCCAAGCGGCCAGGCCCAGGGCATTCTCAGCCTGATGTCGATCGTGCCCGACCACGGCCGCATCGAAATCGGCCACATCGCCTTCGGCGCCGCCATGCAGCGCACACCCAAGGGCACCGAGGCGGTGTACCTGCTGGGCAAGCTGGGCTTCGAACTGGGCAACCGCCGGCTGGAGTGGAAGTGCAACAACGCCAACGCGCGCTCCAAGCGCGCGGCGCAACGGTTCGGCTTCGTCTACGAAGGGGTGTTCCGCAAGCACCTGGTGGTGAAGGACCACAACCGCGATACGGCGTGGTATTCGATCACCGATGATGAATGGCCAGCAGTGGCTGCCGGGTTCGAGCGGTGGTTGAGCCAGGAGAATCAGCGGCCCGAGGGGCAGGTGAATACACTTGAAGCATGCCGCAACGGCTGATAGCTGTACGGGTCTCACTGGCCTCTTCGCGGGACAAGCCCGCTCCCACAGGTTTACCACTGCTCTTGAGGGCAGTGTCGTACCTGTAGGAGCGGGCTTGTCCCGCGAAGAGGCCGGCAAATCCAGCACAAAAAAAAGGGGAGCATCCGCTCCCCAGAGGTTAACCGCTTGCAGATGAAGGCTTATCTCAGCCTTCGATCTCGATCAGGATCTCACCCGGCGTCACGCGATCGCCCTTGGCCACATGGATGGCCACGACCTTGCCGGCGATGGCCGCCTGCACTTCGGTTTCCATCTTCATGGCTTCGGTGATCAGCACGGCCTGGCCAGCCTTGACCACGTCACCTTCCTTGACCAGTACATCGACGATGTTGCCTGGCATGTTGGTGCTGACGTGGCCTGGGTCGGTGGCTTGCTTGCGCTTGCTGCCGCCGCCGACGAACTCGTTGAGTGGCTCGAACACCACTTCTTCCGGCATGCCGTCGATCGACAGGTAGAAGTGGCGCTTGCCTTCGGCCTTCACGCCAACGCCAGTAATGTCGACACGGTAGGTTTCGCCGTGCACGTCGATGACAAACTCGGTCGGGACGCCTTCACCGCCTGACGCAGAAACGGCGCCAGCCTCTGGAATTGGCAACAACGCTTCCGGGGTAAGGGTGCCGGCTTCGCGCTCTTCGAGGAACTTGCGGCCAATGTCCGGGAACATGGCGAACGTCAGCACGTCTTCTTCGCAACGGGCCAACGCACCGATGTCGGCACGCAGCTTGGTCATCTCCGGCTTCAGCAGGTCGGCCGGGCGCACGTCGATCACTTCTTCGCTGCCGATGGCCTGGCGGCGCAGCTGCTCGTTGACCACACCCGGGGCCTTGCCGTAACCGCCTTGCAGGTACAGCTTCACTTCGTTGGTGATGGTCTTGTAGCGCTCGCCGGCCAGCACGTTGAAGAACGCCTGGGTACCGACGATCTGCGAGGTCGGCGTCACCAGCGGCGGGAAGCCGAGGTCTTCACGCACACGCGGGATCTCTGCCAGCACTTCGTTCATGCGGTTGAGCGCGCCCTGCTCTTTCAGCTGGTTGGCCAGGTTGGAAATCATGCCGCCCGGCACCTGGTTGACCTGCACGCGGGTGTCCACGGCGGTGAACTCGCTTTCGAACTGGTGGTACTTCTTGCGCACGGCGTAGAAGTACAAGCCGATTTCCTGCAGCAGCTCCAGGTCCAGGCCGGTGTCGAACTCGCTGCCCTTGAGCGCAGCAACCATCGACTCGGTACCCGGGTGGCTGGTGCCCCAGGCGAAGCTGGAGATCGCGGTGTCGATGTGGTCGGCGCCGTTTTCCACCGCTTTCAGCTGGCACATGGCGGCTAGGCCGGCAGTGTCGTGGGAGTGGATGAACACCGGCAGCGACTGCTCGGCCTTCAGCGCCTTGACCAGTTCACCAGCGGCGAATGGGGTCAGTAGGCCGGCCATGTCCTTGATTGCCACCGAGTCGCAACCCATGGCTTCCATCTGCTTGGCCTGGGCAACAAAGGCGTCGATGGTGTGCACAGGGCTGACCGTGTAGGCGATGGTGCCCTGGGCGTGCTTGCCGGCGGCCTTGACCGCTTCGATGGCCACGCGCAGGTTACGCACGTCGTTCATGGCGTCGAAGATGCGGAACACATCGATGCCGTTTACCGCAGCCTTGGCGACAAAGGCCTTGACCACGTCGTCGCTGTAGTGGCGGTAGCCCAGCAGGTTCTGACCGCGCAGCAGCATTTGCAGGCGGGTGTTGGGCAAGGCTGCACGCAGCTTGCGCAGGCGCTCCCATGGGTCTTCCTTGAGGAAGCGCACGCAGGCGTCGAAGGTGGCGCCGCCCCAGACTTCCAGCGACCAGTAGCCGACTTTGTCGAGCTTGTCGCAGATCGGCAGCATGTCTTCGGTACGCATGCGGGTGGCCAGCAGGGACTGGTGGGCGTCGCGCAGGATCGTGTCGGTTACGTGAATTTTCTTGGACATTATAGGTTTCCTCACAGGCCTGCGTGGGCGGCGATGGCGGCGGCGATGGCCAGGGCCAGCTCTTCGGGTTTGCGCTTGATCGAGTAGTTGGTCAGCTCAGGGTGGCTTTCGACGAAGCTGGTATTGAACTGCCCGCTACGGAATTCCGGGTTGCGCAGGATTTCCTGGTAGTACGCGGCGGTGGTCTTCACCCCTTGCACGCGCATGTCATCCAGGGCTCGCAGGCCGCGGTCCATGGCCTCTTCCCAGGTCAACGCCCACACCACCAGTTTCAGGCACATGGAGTCGTAGAACGGCGGAATGGTGTAGCCGGTGTAGATCGCTGTATCGGTACGAACACCCGGGCCGCCGGGGGCGTAGTAACGGGTGATCTTGCCGAAGCTAGGCAGGAAGTTGTTCTTCGGGTCTTCCGCGTTGATGCGGAACTGCAACGCGTAGCCGCGGTGCTGGATGTCTTCCTGCTTCACCGACAGCGGCAGGCCCGAGGCGATGCGAATCTGCTCACGGACAATGTCGATACCGGTGATTTCCTCGGTGATGGTGTGCTCCACCTGCACCCGGGTGTTCATTTCCATGAAGTACACCTCGCCATCGGCGAGCAGGAACTCCACGGTGCCGGCGTTCTCGTAGTTCACCGCCTTGGCCGCACGTACCGCCAGGTCGCCGATGTAGGCGCGCTGCTCGGGCGTGAGCTGGGGGCTTGGAGCAATTTCGATGAGCTTCTGGTTACGGCGCTGGATCGAGCAGTCGCGCTCGAACAGGTGCACCACGTTGCCGAAGCTGTCACCGAGGATCTGTGCCTCGATATGCTTGGGGTTGACGATGCACTTTTCCAGGAACACTTCGGCCGAACCAAAGGCCTTGGTGGCCTCGGAAATCACCCGTGGGAAGTTCTGTTCCAGCTCTTCGCGGCTGTTGCAACGGCGAATACCGCGGCCGCCGCCTCCGGAGGTGGCCTTGAGCATCACCGGGTAACCGATGCGCTCACCTTCGCTCAGGGCTTCATGAATATCGGCAACGTTGCCTTCGGTGCCCGGGGTTACCGGTACACCGGCGGCAATCATGGTGCGGCGCGCTTCGGTCTTGTCGCCCATGCCGCGAATGACGTTTGCGGCGGGGCCGATGAACTTGATCCCGCGCTCGGCGCAGATCTCTGCCAGTTCAGCGTTTTCCGACAGGAAGCCGTAGCCCGGGTGCAGGGCATCACAGCCGGTTTCCACAGCCAGGTTCACCAGCTTGCGCGGGTTCAGGTAACCGGCCAGCGGCTCGGCACCAATGCTGTGGGCTTCGTCGGCGCGCTTGACGTGCAATGCGTGCCGATCGGCGTCGGAATAGATCGCTACCGAGCGTATGCCCATCTCGGCGCAGGCACGCACGATCCGAACTGCGATTTCACCTCGGTTGGCGATCAGGATTTTTTTTATCACTGGAGTCTTCCCAAAGCCGTAGGAACAGTCGAGCCGGTTCTACCGGTCGGCGCGTGGCCAGGCGTTGCTGGCCAGTCGCGTATTCACCCTAGCGCTGTGGTTCGATAAACAAAAATCAATATTTGTTAGAGGCAACATTAGTAAAAGCTTATAGTGCAGTTACAAGGTGTTGCCGAAGGGCGGGTAAAAATGCGTAAGTCATTGATGCGTATGACTTTGCGTCAATTGCAGATCTTCAATGAGGTGTGCGATTTGCGCTCGTACAGCCGTGCGGCGGAGGAGATGTCGCTGACGCAACCCGCCGTTAGTCTACAGATCCGCCAGCTCGAAGAGCTGATTGGCCAGCCGCTGTTCGAGTACGTGGGCAAGAAGCTCTACCTGACCGAAGCGGCCGAAGCCCTGCAACGCGCCAGCCGCGACATCTTCGGGCGCCTCGAGAGCCTGGACATGCAGCTGTCGGACATGCAGGGCTCATTGCAGGGGCAGCTCAAACTGGCGATCGAGTCCAGCGCCAAGTACTTCGTGCCACACCTGTTCGCCGCCTTCAAGCAGCGTCACCCGGAGGTCAACCTGACCCTTACGGTGGTCAATCGCGCCCAGGCCATCCGCCGCCTTTCGGACAACCGCGACGACATCATCATCATGTCGATGGTGCCGCAGGACATGGGCCTGGAGTTTCTGCCGTTCCTCAACAACCCGATCATCGCGGTGGCACCGCCCGAGCACCCGCTGTGCAAGCTTGAGCAGCTGCGCCTTCAGGACCTGGAGCCTCATACCCTGCTGGTACGCGAACAAGGCTCAGGTACGCGCAAGGCCTGCGAGGAGTATTTCAAGGACAAGCGCGTGCATTTCACCCAGACCCTGGAGGTGGCCTCGGCCGATGCCCAGCGCGAGTGCGTCATCGCCGGCCTGGGGATTGCCCTGCTGACCCGCCATGCGGTCAACCTGGAACTGGCCACCGGTGCGCTGAAGGAGCTACCGGTGGAAGAGCTGCCGCTGTACCGCAGCTGGTGCGTGGTGCAGTCCAAGGCCAAGCGGCAGTCGCCGGTGGCCTTGGCGTTTCTGGCGTTCATCCGCAGCGAACGTGCGCTGATCAGCGCGCTTGTTGAGCGTTTTTCGGGGAAGTTGCCGCTGAAGACTGCCACACTGTGAGTGCTTGCAACTCGGGATAATCCACCAGGTCGCGCAGCAGTTGACGTTGGTCGCAATACACCTCGATCGCGCGGCGGTATTCCATGCGGCGCTGATCTTTTTCCTGCTGCTTGCGAGCTTTGGCGTTGGGTTGGTAGATACCGTCGTGGTCACGTGCCATTGCCTGTCTCCCAGATAGGATGCGGGAGTTTCAGACTGGCCTTGAAGGTTTACGGTTTTGCTATGGAGCGATGACAAAACAGTTAAATCTGCTTCGCCTATGCTGGCATTTTCGCGGGTAAACCCGCTCCCACAGGGAGAACGCCGATTTCAAGAGCTGCGCAGTACCTGTGGGAACGGGTTTACCCGCGAAAGGGCCTGCGCAGACAAAGAAATCAGTCGTCTGTAGCCTTGATCGACTTGGGCGACAAACGCAGGCTGCGCAAGCTGCGCTTCACGCTTTTCAGGTGGTTGACCAGGCTCGGGCCGCGCGCCATGGCGACGCCCATGGCCAACACGTCGATTACCACCAGGTGAGCGATACGCGAGGTCAGCGGGGTGTAGATTTCAGTGTCTTCATGCACGTCTATCGCCAGGTTCACGGTCGACAGCTCGGCCAGCGGCGTCTGGCTTGGGCACAGGGTAATCAGGTTGGCACCGCTCTCACGCACCAGGTTGGCGGTGATCAGCAGGTCCTTGGAACGGCCCGACTGGGAAATGCACACCGCCACATCGCCAGGCCTCAAGGTTACTGCCGACATCGCCTGCATGTGCGGGTCGGAATACGCGGCCGCACTGAGCAGCAGGCGGAAGAACTTGTGCTGGGCGTCCGCCGCAACCGCGCCGGATGCACCAAAGCCATAGAACTCCACACGCTGCGCCTGGGCCATGGCGCTCACGGCCTGTTGCAGCGCATGCGGGTCGAGGTGCTCGCGCACTTCCATCAACGTATGCAGGGTGGTGTCGAAAATCTTCAGGCTGTAGTCGGCAACCGAGTCGTCTTCATGAATGGCGAACTGGCCAAAACTGGCCCCGGCGGCCAGGCTCTGCGCCAGTTTCAATTTCAGGTCCTGGAAGCCCGAGCAACCGATCGCCCGGCAGAAACGCACGATCGTCGGTTCACTGATACCCACGCTGTGCGCCAGGTCGGCCATCGAGCTGTGCATGACCGCAGCCGGGTCGAGCAGCACGTGGTCGGCCACTTTGAGTTCCGATTTGCGCAGCAGGTGGCGCGATTGGGCGATATGTTGCAACAGATTCACGGGCTGGACTCGGTTATGATCGACTGGCCGGGTTGTAGCTTTCTTGTAGTTATACTACATGGACGCCAACCCGCCCAGTTAAACGAACGTGGAGAGTGGCGGTTTGACTATTCCTTGCGACATTCTGGTGTTCGGTGGCACCGGCGATCTGGCCCTGCACAAACTCCTCCCGGCGCTCTATCACTTGTATCGCGAGGCGCGTCTGAACAACGCGGTACGCATCATCGCCCTCGCCCGCCGCAACATAAGCCGTAACGAATACCTCAAGCTCGCAGAACGCCATTGCCGAGCGCAGATTGCCCGCAATGACTTCGACGAAGACATATGGCAACGGTTTGCCGCGCGCCTCGACTACTTCCCCATGGATGCATCGCAAAGCGCCGACTTCGGCCGCCTGGCGCGCTACCTGGGCGAACCTGGCGGGCTGACGCGCATTTTCTACCTGGCCACCGCTCCCAACCTGTTCGTGCCGATTGCCAACCACCTGCGTAACGCAGGCCTGGCCGACCCCGAAGCGCGCATCGTGCTGGAGAAGCCGATTGGTCACTCGCTAGCCTCGGCCACCGCCATCAACGAAGCGATTGGCGCAGTGTTCGACGAAAACCAGGTATTTCGCATCGACCACTACCTGGGCAAGGAAACCGTGCAGAACCTCATGGCCCTGCGCTTCGCCAACGCCCTGTTGGAGCCGGTGTGGCGCAACAATCAGGTCGACCACGTCCAGATCAGCGTTTGCGAAACCCTGGGGGTAGAAAACCGCGGCGCCTACTACGACCGCGCCGGGGCAACCCGCGACATGCTGCAAAACCACCTGTTGCAGCTGCTGTGCCTGGTGGCCATGGAGCCACCTGCGCAGTTCGAGGCTGAAGCGGTGCGCGACGAAAAGGTAAAGATCCTGCGGGCCCTCAAACCCATCACCGGCCAGGACGTGCAGGACAAGACCGTGCGCGGTCAGTATGGTGCCGGGCACATCGGCGGCCAGGAGGTGCCGGCCTATTACTTCGAAAAGGACGTCGACAACGACAGCGATACCGAAACCTTCGTGGCCATCGAAGCGCACATCGACAACTGGCGCTGGGCAGGTGTGCCTTTCTACTTGCGCACCGGCAAGCGCATGGCGCGCCGCTCGTCGCAGATCGTCATCCAGTTCAAGCCGGTACCCCACGAGCTGTTCAGCGGTGGCCAGGTCAACCAGCTTTTGATCCAGTTGCAGCCGGAGGAGCGCATCAGCCTGCGCATGATGACCAAAAGCCCGGGCAGGGGCATGCGGCTGGAACCGGTCGAGCTGGACCTGAACCTGGCTCAGGTATTCAGCCAGACCCGCCGCTGGGAAGCTTACGAACGCCTGCTGCTGGACATCGTGGAGGGTGATTCGACACTGTTCATGCGCCGCGATGAGGTGGAGGCGGCCTGGCACTGGGTCGACCCGGTAATCAAGGGTTGGCAGGAACACTTTCAGGCGCCACGCCACTATGCCGCCGGCAGCAATGGCCCGGAACAGGCCGGTAGCCTGCTGGCCAGGCATGGCAGGCATTGGTACAGCTGAAGCGCTTCGCTCTGCTGTGCGGGCAGGTGCTGCAAGCACTCTGTCCTGGGAAGGTCATACCGCTCTTCCCAAGACAGGAGTATGGAAATGATCATCGAATGCAAAGACTGGAAAGCCCATCACGACAAGATGCCACCAGGCACTCGCCTGCGGGTGAACGGGACCATCACCGTAAGCCACCCAGGCATAGTGCCGGTACTGGTCAAGCGCAGAAGGCAGGACAAGTCCTTTGCACTGGCCCTGGAGCTTGAACTGCAGCAACAGGACGGTAACTTCATGCAGGTTGTCTGCGACAAGCAAGTGACGTTCGAAACGCAAGACGAGCACGGCCTGATCCCGAGGGTGGACATTATCCACGACGGTAAACTGATCGCCTCCATTGCCGACATCGTGGAAACCCATTGATGTAGACGCGGTGGCCACTGCAAGCGCATCGCCTGTAGTGGCCGCTTTGTATGTTTGGCAGGGTGAATATTTATACAGTGCCATTTACCCTTCCCCTGCTGCGCCCTAGAATGGCCCGATGCACACAGATGACCTCTCCCTCCTGCTGAACTCCCTCAACGATGCTCAACGCCAGGCCGTCGCGGCCAAGCTCGGGCGTCAACTGGTGCTTGCTGGCGCCGGCTCCGGTAAAACCCGCGTGCTGGTGCACCGCATCGCCTGGCTGATCCAGGTGGAGCAGGCATCGCCGCATTCGATCCTGTCGGTGACCTTCACCAACAAGGCGGCGGCAGAAATGCGCCACCGGATCGAGCAACTGCTGGGGATCAACCCGGCAGGCATGTGGGTCGGCACCTTCCACGGCCTGGCCCATCGTCTGCTGCGGGCCCACTGGCAGGAAGCACGGCTGGTGCAGAACTTCCAGATCCTCGACAGCGATGACCAGCAGCGCCTGATCAAGCGGGTCATGCGCGAACTGGGCCTGGACGAGCAGAAGTGGCCGGCACGCCAGGCCCAGTGGTTCATCAACGGGCAGAAGGACGAAGGCCTGCGCCCGCAGCATATACAGGCTGGGGGCGACCTGTTCCTGGCGACCATGCGCGAGGTGTATACCGCCTACGAACAGGCCTGTGAGCGCGCCGGGGTCATCGACTTCTCCGAGCTGTTGCTGCGCGCCCTGGACCTGTGGCGCGACCACCCGGGCCTGCTTGAGCACTACCAGCGGCGCTTCCAGCATGTGCTGGTAGACGAATTCCAGGATACCAACGCCGTGCAGTACGCCTGGCTGCGCCTGCTGGCGCGCGGTGGTGCCAGCCTGATGGCGGTGGGCGACGACGACCAGTCGATCTACGGCTGGCGCGGTGCCAAGATCGAGAACATCCACCAGTACACGGCCGACTTCCCCGACGCCGAAATGATCCGGCTGGAGCAGAACTACCGCTCCACCGGCGGCATCCTCAAGGCCGCCAACGCGCTGATCGTCAACAACACCGGGCGCCTGGGCAAAGAACTGTGGACCGACATGGGCGAAGGCGAACCGCTGACCCTGTACGCGGCCTACAACGAGCACGACGAAGCGCGCTACGTGGTGGAAACCATCGAAAGCCTGGTCAAGCAGGGCAATGCGCGTAACGAAATCGCCATTCTGTACCGTTCCAACGCCCAGTCGCGGGTGCTGGAAGAGGCCCTGCTGCGCGAGCGTATCCCCTACCGCATCTATGGTGGCCAGCGCTTCTTCGAACGCGCCGAAATCAAGAACGCCATGGCTTACCTGCGGCTGATCGAAGGGCGTGGCAACGACGCGGCCCTGGAGCGGGTGATCAACGTGCCGCCACGCGGCATTGGCGAGAAAACCGTCGAAGCCATCCGTGAGCATGCCCGCCACAGCCAGCTGTCGATGTGGGAAGCCATGTGCCAGCTGCTGGCGGCCAAGGCCATGAAGGGCCGCGCCGCCAGCGCCCTGGGCGCCTTCATCGAGCTGATCGAGGGGTTGGCTGCCAAGGTCACGGACATGCCCCTGCATACCATGACCCAGACCACCATCGAACAGTCAGGGCTGATCACCTATCACCAGGAAGAAAAGGGTGAAAAGGGCCAGGCACGGGTAGAAAACCTTGAGGAACTGGTGAGCGCGGCGCGCAACTTCGAGTCCACCGACGAAGACGCCGATCTCTCGCCGCTCTCGGCCTTCCTCGGCCATGCCTCGCTCGAAGCCGGCGATACCCAGGCCGACGAGCATGAGGACAGCGTCCAGCTGATGACCTTGCACAGCGCCAAGGGCCTGGAGTTCCCGTATGTATTCCTGGTGGGCATGGAAGAAGGCCTGTTCCCGCACAAGATGAGCCTGGAAGAGCCCGGCCGCCTGGAAGAGGAACGCCGCCTGGCCTATGTCGGGATTACCCGCGCCATGCGCCAACTGGTCATGACCTACGCCGAAACACGTCGCCTGTATGGCAGCGAGACCTACAACAAGGTGTCGCGTTTCGTACGTGAAATTCCGGCCGGCCTGATTCAGGAAGTGCGCCTGTCCAACAGCGTCAGCCGCCCGTTCAGTGGCGCCAAGACGGCCACCAACAGCAACCTGTTCGCCAATGCCAATATTCCGCAGACAGCGTTCAACCTCGGTCAGCGTGTGCAACATGCGGTGTTTGGCGAAGGCGTGATCCTCAACTTCGAGGGTTCGGGCGCCCAGGCACGGGTGCAGGTGAACTTTGCCGAAGGCAGCAAGTGGCTGATGCTGGGGTACGCCAAGCTCGAAGCCATCTGAAGACCAAGGCCGCCCTGCCGGGGGGCCTTGTAACATTCAGGCAAAAGCTCGAAACACTATGTCGCTGGTCATGTGCCCGGGAACCTGTGCACCATGACGCGCGTGCAAACCACAACAGGGGATATCCCACTTATGCAACGTTTTCTTAGCATCGCACTGGCGCTCTGCGTCGGCCTGACGCTGAGCCTGGACGCCAACGCCAAGCGTTTCGGCGGCGGCAAGAGCTCGGGCTCCGCGCCTATCCACCAGACCCGTCAGGCTACGCCAACCACGCCTGCCGCCGCACCGGCTGCCGCACCTGGTCGTGCAGCTCCGGCCGCCAGCGGTGCTTCGCGCTGGCTGGGCCCACTGGCCGGCCTGGCCGCCGGTGGCCTGCTGGCGTCCATGTTCATGGGCGACGGTTTCGAGGGCTTCCAGATCATGGACTTCCTGATCGTGGCGCTCATCGCCTTCCTGGTGTTCCGCTTCATTGCCGCACGCCGCCGCCAGCAGCAGCCGCAAATGGCCATGCCAGGCCATGCGCCGATGCAGCGTGAAGCTCACAACCAGCCGGCACAGCCATCGGTGTTTGGTGGTTCGGCTGCACCTGCCGCCGCTGCCCCGGTGATCAACGCCCCGGCCTGGTTCAACGAGCAAAGCTTCCTGGCTGCTGCCCGTAACCACTTCCAGTCGCTGCAGCAGCACTGGGATGCCAACGAAATGGACAAGATCACCGAGTTCGTCACCCCGCAAATGCTCGAGTTCCTCAAGCGTGAGCGTGCTGAACTGGGTGACGGCTTCCAGTCCACCTACATCGACAACCTCGAAGTACAGCTGGACGGTATCGACGACCGAGCCGACCGTACCGACGCCACCCTGACCTTCCGTGGCGTGTCGAAGAACTCGCGCTTCGACCAGGGCGAAGTGTTCAGCGAAAGCTGGCACATGGTTCGCGCCCCAGGCGAGAACCAGCCTTGGCTGGTCGCCGGTATCCGTCAAAACGGCTAACCGCAGCGTGCTGTACAAAAAACCCCGGGCCTGTCCCGGGGTTTTTGCTTTTGCCAGAGTGGCCTACTAGGGTATAACGCGCAGCGTTGTCATCTAGGTCAGAGGAAGTGAACCGTGGAAGAAGTGATCGAACAACTCCGTGAAGCCAATCAGCCAGTGCCGGTGCCCCTGGAGCTTCCCGACGAGGACCAGTTGGTCGAAATCGAAGAAGAGCTGTTCATCAACATACCGTTCGTGTTCAAAGAGTTTCTACTGACCGTCAGCGACGTGGTGTATGGCTCGCTGGAGCCGGTGACTGTCACCGACCCACAATCGCACACCTACCTGCCCGACGTCGCCGCCAACGCCTGGGATGCCGGCGTGCCGCGCGACCTGATTCCGCTGTGCCAGGACGGCGACAACTACTACTGCGTCGAAGAAGACGGCACCGTGGTGCTGTGGGATGCGGAAGAGGAAATCGCCGGTGAAGAGAGCTGGGAGTCGGTGTGGCACTGGGCGCGGGATGTGTGGCTGGAGAGCTGATCCCCCCATTGCCTGCGTTACCACGATCCCTGTAGGAGCAGCCTTGCGCTGCGAAGAGGCCATTGCAGCCGCAGATAGTCGTTAGCCTTACCGGCCTCTTCGCAGCACAAGGCTGCTCCTACAAGTGATGTGTGATGTGCAAGAAAGTTGCTCCCACCAAGCCCGTTCACAGCCTGCAGCTGTAAAATTTATGGCTTAGTGCCACCACCCTGATTAAAATCGCCAGGCTTTCTGCGCCTGGCGACATTGCTACCGCTCCATCCCCTCGGACGACGATGAAATCTTGCGCAGGGAGCATTGCTCCCTTCAGTGCGTATTCTCGCGACTGTTTTCCAGCGTCTCCAGCAAGGCAATCTGCATGCGCGTGTGCACGCGGATGAACCAGCGCCACAACAAGGCCACCACCACTGCGGCCACCACGGCAATGACCAACAGCAACTCGCTGGTGGGCAGAATGCTCGCCGACAATGCCGACAGCAGCAGGAAAATCACCAGCAGTGACAACAGCGGAATAACTTCGGCGATCACGCGGCGTACACGCTGGGTATGCCGCCCGGCCATTTCCGCCTTCACGCCCATTTCTGCCAGCAGCATCGACAGCGCCTTGAGCTTGCGATAGGCAGCGATCAGGAATGGCAACGACAGCAACAACGCCGCCCCCCAGATCATCGCCTTCTGCTGGCTGACATCGCTGACCCACTCGCTCAGCCAGTTGCCGATACGCCCTGCAAAGTAACCACCACTGAAGAAGATGGCGATCACCAGCGCCAGGTTCACCCCCACCTGCAACAGGATGCGCCGGATCATTGCGGCCAGCATGGCGCTCTCGCCCTGCGGCTGGATGTTGCGCAACCACTCGCCATACAACGAAAGCACCCGCGCCAGGCGGCTGGGCACCACATTGCCAAGTTTTTGCGACAGTGGGTCGGCCGCACGGATCAGGTAAGGCGTCAACAGCGTGGTGATGGCCGATACTGCGACCGCCACCGGGTATAGGAAGTCGCTGGTCACCTGCAGCGTCATGCCCAGCGCCGCGATGATGAAGGAAAACTCGCCAATCTGCGAAAGGCCCATGCCCACCCGCAGCGACGTGCGCCCGTCATTACCGGCAATGAACGCCCCCATGCCACAGGAGAGCATCTTGCCCAGTACCACCGCCAAGGTAATGACCACGATCGGCCAGGCGTAATCGACGAGTACCTGAGGGTCGATCATCAGGCCGATGGCGACGAAGAAGATGGCGCTGAACAGGTCACGTACCGGCTCGATCAGGCGTTCGATCTTCAGCAACTGACGCGATTCGGCCATGATCGCGCCAATCAGGAAGGCGCCCAGCACCATGCTGTATTCCAGCTTCACCACCAACAGGCAGAAGCCGAAGCACAGGCCAAGCACGGTAATCAGCAGCATTTCGTTGCTTTCGAACTTGGCCACATAGGCCAGCAGCCGCGGCACCAGCAGAATGCCGATGACCAAGGCAACGATCATGAACAGCGACAATTTTCCTACGGTGGAGAACACTTCCCCCGAGCTGACCGAGCCGCTGACAGCGATGCCGGACAGCAGGGCGATGATGCCGATGCCGAGGATGTCCTCCACGATCAGTACGCCGAAGATCAGCTGGGCGAAGCGCTCGTTCTTCATCTTCAGGTCGTTGAGTGCCTTGACGATGATGGTGGTCGAGGAAATGGCCAGGATCGCGCCGAGGAACAGTGAATCCATGGTGCTCCAGCCGAACCAGCGGCCGATCTCGAAACCGATCCAGATCATCAGCACGATTTCCAGGAACGCCGCGATGAACGCCGTGGCGCCCACCTTGAACAGCTTGCGCAGGCTGAATTCGAGCCCCAGGCAGAACATCAGGAAGATCACCCCCAGTTCGGCAAGGATCTTGATGGTCTCTTCGTCATGGATCAGGCCGAATGGCGGGGTGTGCGGGCCGATGATGAAGCCGGCGACAATGTAGCCCAGCACCACCGGCTGCTTGAGGCGGTGAAAAACAATGGTGACCACGCCAGCGACCATCATGATGACTGCCAGGTCCTGGATGAAGCTGATGGCATGCATGGCGTGATACTCCTTTTCTCGTCTTTTTATGGATGCCTGGGCAGACCGCTCCTCTGCCAAGGCAAACCTGAGCGAGCAGCAAGTACATACTGTATTGAGTGCAGGAAAGCCCATGGTGCATGGGCGTACTCAGGTTAACATCGCGCCTCGCCGCAAATAGCCGGTGCAATATGCAGAAACAGATCGGCTGGAAAAGCGCCGCTGATGGCATGATCAGCGTGACGATGGCGCGTCAGGCAACGTCCCGTATTCGTACGGCAAATTCAAAAGAGGGGAACAGAAGTGTCAGCAGATAACGCCCTCCATTCGCCCGATTCAGCGCAACCTCACCGTGAGCACACTATGGAACCTGGAAACGCCCAGCTGAGCATGACCGTCCTGATGACCCCGGACATGGCCAACTTTTCTGGCAACGTACATGGCGGCACCTTGCTCAAGTACCTCGACGAAGTGGCCTACGCGTGCGCCAGCCGCTATGCCGGCAGCTATGTGGTGACCCTGTCGGTCGACCAGGTGATTTTCCGCGAGCCCGTGCACGTGGGTGAACTGGTGACCTTCCTGGCGTCGGTCAACTACACCGGCAACACCTCGATGGAAGTCGGCATCAAAGTGGTGACCGAGAACATCCGCGAGCGCTCGGTGCGTCATTCCAACAGCTGCTTCTTCACCATGGTCGCAGTCGATGACAACCGCCGCCCGGTGCCGGTGCCGCCGCGCCAGCCGCACAGCAGCGAAGAAAAACGCCGCTTCCTGCAAGGCCAGCAGCGCCGCCAGATCCGCCAAGAGCTGGAGAAGCGCTACCAAGACCTGAAAACCGACGCGATCTAAAACGCCAGCAACTGCGCCTCAAAGCGCACCCGCGGGTGGGCGATACGGTCCTGGGCCCGTACCAGCTGCAGTTCGTAGCTGGCACAGGCCTGGGTTTCCAGCAGCACCTCATGCACGGCTGCAGCCGTGAATTCGAACGCCTGCACCCAGCTGTCGCCGAGCAGCACGCGGGCCAGGAACAAGCCTGAGGTCAGGTCACCCACCCCCACCGGCTGACGCGGGAACGCCAGCAGCGGGCGGCGCAGGTGCCAGCTTTGCTCGGCGGTCACCAACAGCATTTCGAACTGGTCCTCGGCCCGCCCGGGGTAAACCAGGTGCTTGACCAGTACCACCTGCGGCCCACGCTGCAACAGGCTGCGCGCCATGCTCACGCAATCCTCCAGCGACTGCGCGCGGCGCCCACAGAAGCTGTCCAGCTCCAGCTGGTTGGGGCACAGAATGTCGGCCCGGGTCGCCGCCTCGTCAAGCAGGAACTCGCTGACCTCCGGTGGTACGATGCAGCCCTTCTCCGGGTGCCCCATGACCGGGTCACACAAGTACAAAGCCTTCGGGTTTACCGCCCTGATCCGCTCGACACCCGCCAGGATAGCCCGCCCCTGCTCGGCACTGCCCAGGTAGCCAGAAAGCACCGCATCGCAGTGACCCAGTTCGCCAATGTTGGAAATACCTTCCACCAACGCTGGAATTTGCGCCGGGGCAAGCACTTCACCCGCCCACTGGCCATACTGAGTGTGATTGGAGAACTGCACGGTATTGAGCGGCCAGACATTGACCCCGATACGCTGCATGGGAAACACCGCGGCGCTGTTGCCGGCGTGGCCGAACACCACATGGGACTGGATGGCGAGCAGGTGCGGGGTACGTTTCATGCGGGGGTTTCCAAAGCTGTTTCAAGGATTGTGCGCAGCGCAGTATGAACTCGATTGCCACCTGTACGACAGGCCAGGGACGCAGTTAAGCTGGATCTACCTGTTTGGAGCATATGCAAATGTTGACCCTGGAGAATGTCTTCGTCCTGATGCTGTTAGCCACGGCGGGCGGCTGGTTGTGGCACAACCATGGGTTGCGCGAAAAAGCCCTTGAACGGGTCAAACAGCATTGCGCCAAGCTCGACCTCGAGCTGCTCGACGATGCCGTCGCACTCAAGCGCATCGCCTTTGTCCGTGATGCCAATGGCCGCAAGCGCCTGGCACGCGTCTATGCCTTCGAATTCACCGTTACCGGCGAGCAACGCCACCCCGGTACCGTGACCCAGTTCGGCGCGCACAGCGTACAGATCGAGCTGGCGCCCTACCCGTTCGAAATCAAGACCCCGCCACGCACCGACAATGTTATCGAGATGCAGCAGTGGCGCCAGGAGCACAATCGCTGGCGCAATTGATCAGCTGACGCGGCATTCGCTCAACCCCGCTTGCAGCATGGGTTGCGATTGCGGCTGATCAAAAATCAGCTTGATACGGCTATCCCTTCGCCATTCACTGGGCTGCCACATCGGCATGTCACCCTTGAGCCCATTGAATGACTGCCAACCTTCCACGCTGTGGATAACCCCTTTCGCACGCCGCCATGGCAAGGTCCGCAAGAACGCCAGTAGCCGCTGTGGATAAAACTGCTGTGCGGGATGCCAGCGCCAGCCAATGCTCCAACCTCCCTCCCCCTCCTGGGCAAGACAGATCGGCTGGCTGGGGTCTGTCCACAATATTGTTGGGGGCCCCCCAAGATTGTCGACAATCTGATTTTCCTCAAATGGGCTGTCGACAATCTCTACCAGCGCGCCAGGAAGGCTTGATAGCGGCACCTGGCCCTGTACCGACCACATCACATTCTTGTCGTTAAATTTATTAGTTATCAACAACTTAGATTTTTCATCCACAGCCTCTGACTTGTTGAAAACCACGTATTCAGACGCGTTGAAAGCCTGCTGTTGTGCCTCCGGAAGCGGCTCGTTTCGCACCATGGATTGCGCATCGACAACCATCAACAACGGCTGAATTGTCAGCACTCCAGCCCACGGAGCCTGCTTCAGCTGAGCAAGCAGCTGCAGCGGGTGGCCCAGGCCAGACGGCTCGATAAACAGCCGGTCAGGCCGGGATTTGCGCAACAACCGGCCCAGGCCAACCTGAAACGGCATGCCGTTGACACAACACAGGCAGCCGCCTGCAACCTCGCCGATGGCGATGCCATCTTCGTCGCGGCTGAGCAAGGCCGCATCCAGGCCAACCAGGCCGAATTCGTTGATCAATACCGCCCAGCGTTCGTTGCCCGGGCGCTGGGCAAGCAGATGGCGGATCAGGGTGGTCTTGCCGGCCCCCAGTGGGCCAGCAATTACATGGGTGGGAATGTTCTGCAGCATGGGATGGCTTCAGGCGGGGTGATGGCTCACTATGCGCCGTCAGGCTAGCCAGTCAAGGCTGAGCAGCAGGCGCCCCTGCTGGCCCGAGGGCGAGCGGTGCACAAGCCCTGCACCTCCGTTGCCCTGCCACTTCTCGCCCTTGAGTACAGCCACTTCACCTACTTGCAGCTTCTGAATTTTATCCACAGGCACTTGAGCTGTGTGTAACTCCCCGCGCCGGCTCTCCTGCTCTCGCAACCACTCGCTACCCGGGCCCGCATAGGTGGTGAGCAATCGCAACGGCACGTTATCCACATGAAAGCGCGGGCACATGGGCCCGGTCAGCACCCGCAGGCGCAAACCGACCCGCCGCGCGCCAACCAGGCAGGTATATGCCGCCATCAGCCAGGCTACATCGGCCACGAATGCTTCGTAACCGTGGAAGTCCGCCGCTTCGCGTAGCAAATCCGGCAAAACCGGCATCTGCTGTTCGTCCACATCGATTACCCAGTGATCTGCCAGGGGTTGCCCAAGGCTGACTACCAGCTCGGCGAAATCCTCCAGCTGTGGCGGCAAACGCCGGCGCCATACCGCCAGGTTCACGCCGTCCTGCAGCACGTCGGTCAACACCAGCGGCGTTTCGCCAGACACCTGAAAGATATCCACAGACTTTAGCGCCTGGTTCATGCTGCTGCCTCCTCGTGCCAAGGACCAAATGGATCGGGCAGACGCAACCATCCCATAGGCCCCAACTCCATTTCTTCATCCGTCAACAAGCAGGTCTCAAGCTCTGTGGATAACTTTTTGAAGTCGATATTCTGACCAATGAACACCAATTCCTGCCGGCAGTCACCGGTTTCGGCGTGCCAGTGTTTCAAGATATCGGCGGTGTTATCCACATCCTGGGGCCACTGCTCGCGCGGCACGAAACGCCACCAACGGCCTGCCAGGCCGTGACGCATCATGCCACCTGCCTGGGACCAGCTACCGGCTTCCTGGTACTTGCTGGCCAACCAGAAAAAACCCTTCGAACGCAGCAGCCGACCATTGCTCCAAGGCTTGTGAATAAAATCGAAAAAGCGTTGTGGATGAAGTGGCCGCCGCCCCTGCCAGGTCGTGGCCGCGATGCCGTACTCTTCAGTCTCCGGCACATGCTCGCCGCGCAATTCTTGCAACCAGCCAGGCGCTTGAGCAGCCTGGTCGAAGTCGAACAGGCCAGTGTCCAGGATGCGCGCCAGCGGCACCTGGCCCATGACCATGGGCACGATCTGCGCCCGGGCGTTGAGGCTACGCAAAATGGCCATGAGTTCCTCACGCTCGTGCTGGCCGATCAGGTCGATCTTGCTCAACAACAGCACATCGGCGAACTCCACCTGCTCAATCAGCAGATCACTGATCGACCGCTCGTCCTCTTCACCCAAGGTTTCACCACGGCTGGCCAGGCTATCTGCTGCCTGGTAATCGCGTAAAAAATTCAGGCCATCGACCACAGTGACCATGGTGTCCAACCGCGCCATGTCGGCAAGGCTGCGGCCCTGCTCGTCGCGAAACGTGAACGTCTCGGCAACCGGCAGCGGCTCCGAGATACCCGTGGACTCGATGAGCAAATAATCGAAGCGGCCTTCTTCGGCCAGCCGTGCAACCTCTTCGAGCAGGTCTTCACGCAGTGTGCAGCAGATGCAGCCGTTGCTCATCTCGACCAGTTTCTCTTCAGCGCGGTTGAGGCTGACGTTGCGCTGCACCTCGCTGGCATCGATGTTGATTTCACTCATGTCGTTGACGATGACCGCGACCCGCAGGTTGTCGCGGTTACGCAGCACATGGTTAAGCAAGGTGCTCTTGCCGGCGCCAAGGAAGCCGGACAGCACGGTGACAGGGAGACGATTGGACATGGCGAAACCTCTTCAGGCGAGCGCATTCGAAACGATGCATTGCACAATGTTATAAAGTAACAATACAATTTCGCCAAGCCGTTCTCGACGGACGAGTATTCACCGGGGATGAAAAATGAACCTGCTGCGCGCCATGGTGTTGCTGTTGCTCGCCATGCCTACTTCGCTGTTCGCCATGCCAAAGAACAGCCCATTAGCGATGTGTACACGCAGCGCGACACTGCTTGCCTGCCAGGACGGAAATGGCAGTTCTTACAGCGTGCGCAGCGAAGGCAGTACGTTCTACCTGCGGGGCTACGACTTCAGCAGCCGGCGCCTGTGGGCACAAACCAACAGCCGCTATGGCACGTTGACCTTTTTTACCGGCCTGGCCAGCGATGGCGAAGCCTGGGTGGGTTACAGCCGTCGAGTTGGCTGGACCACCCTGAACCGCGTATCCAGCTCCAGTGGGCAGCGCTTCAAGCTGCATTGCAGCTTGATCGGCGGTTGCCACTGATTGCCCCTTTTCGTTTGGAAAGCCAGATGACCCAGCTCAAGCTCCCCGACATCGCAGCACAAACCCTGGAGTACACCTTGCCTTTGGACTGGGTGGGCATGTGCGGGATTGCCTTGCCTGTGCAATTCGAAGGGCGCACCGCAGCCGCCAAAATCGATGCAGGGGTAAGCCTGGTAGACGGCAGTTCACGCGGTATCCATATGTCGCGACTTTACCTTGCCCTTGAGACATTGGAGCACCAACCCCTCACTCCACTAGCAATCAGACAGCTACTGGCTGAGTTCCTGAGCAGCCATGAAGGCCTTTCTTCGGCAGCCTACCTGCGCCTGCGGTTTGAGCATCTGCTGAAAAGGCCGGCCTTGATCAGCCCCTTGGCAGGCTGGAAAAGCTACGCCGCTACGGTCGATGCACGGATAGAAAACGAAATGTTCCACGTGGAACTATCTGTTTCCGTACCTTACTCCTCTACCTGTCCATGCTCGGCTGCGCTTGCACGCCAGATGATCCAACAGCAGTTCCTGGACGACTTCAGCGAAGACCAAGTCGAAAAGTCCGCAGTAATGCAGTGGCTTGGCAGTGCCGAAGGTATTGTGGCGACGCCGCACAGCCAACGAAGTACCGCACACATACAAGTAAGGCTGCGCAGCAATGAGCACGTATTCCCCATCACCGAATTGATCGATTGCATTGAGGCAAGCTTGGGGACCGCTGTGCAGACCGCTGTGAAGCGTGCGGACGAGCAAGCCTTCGCTTTGGCCAACGGGCAGAACCTGATGTTCTGTGAAGACGCCGCACGACGCCTGCACAAGGCGCTACGGCAGTTGGAATGGAGCAGGGCCTTCAAGCTGCGCGTGGAGCATGCAGAAAGCCTGCATGCCCACGACGCCGTCGCCACCAGCCAATGGCAATGGGACGTCAGCTGCGCGGTTTGACCGTGCCACAGTCATTGCCCAGCCATACCGCACGGGTGTTCATGCTGCCTTGCTGCTGCACACCCGAAGCGTTGAAGGTACCACTGACCTGCGTGGTGAACTCCCGGTCACTGAGGAAGGTGGCCTGGCCAGTGCCCTGTGCCTTGGGGCAGCTGAACTGGAACTTCCACACATTACCGGTACGGTCGGTGATCTTCTGCGTGCAGCCCGACTTCGGGTCCTGTAGCGGGATGTCGTTGGTTGCCACCTGCTCTGGCGTCAGGCACGAACGCACGCCGTTGCCACCGACCGTCACCCCTTGTTTGGCCAACACCCCTTCCATCATCGCGCGCTGCTCTGGCGGCAGGTTTTTCAACTGACCAAGCATGAACTGCATGTCGGGTAGCGGCTTGCCATCGACCTGCATGTTGCTGGTGGTCAGCTCCCACAAACCTGGTTGCAGCACCTGCGCATGCACCAGCGGGCTGCTCGCAGCCAGGGCCAACGCCAACAGTGGCAGACGAATCTTCATGGACGATCGCTCCTGAAAAAACCGGCCAATCGGGCCGGGCTGAACCTTGGACGCCAAATCCACCTTCAGGTTGCAAGGCGGACCGGGAACGTGTTCTGTTAGCTCAAGTGTACTCGGCAGGCAGGATGCATATGGACTACCACAGCCCCTACTTTTTTGGTTACCTACTCGGACTGATTCACCTACTGGGTATCGTCGCCGCACTGCACGCAATCTTCACCGTGCGTACCGCCCAAGGTGCAATCGCCTGGGCCATGCCCTTGTTCTTCATCCCCTACCTTACCTTGATCCCCTACCTGGTCTTCGGCGCCCGCTCGTTCTATGCCTACATCAAGGCCAGGCGCCAGGCCAACCAGGAAATGCACGTGGCCATGGCCAATCTCAACTGGCGGCCCTGGGTGGAAGAAGCCCTGACCGCCCGTGAATCAGAAAGCTATGCAGCCCTGCGCGCAATGCCAAAACTGGGGCGCATGCCCTGCCTGGCGAACAACCAGGTGAAGTTGCTGATCGATGGCAAAGCCACGTTCGATGCCATCTTCGCCGCCATCGACAAAGCCCGCGACGTGGTGCTGGTGCAGTTCTTCATCATCCATGACGACACACTCGGCAAGGCATTACAGCAGCTGCTGCTACGCAAGGCTGCCGAAGGAGTGCAGGTGTTCGTGCTGTATGACCGCGTTGGCAGCCATGCCTTGCCAGCCAGATACAGCCAGCAGCTGCGCGACGGTGGTGTACAGATTCATGCCTTCGCCACTCGCCGCGGATGGTTCAACCGCTTCCAGGTTAACTTCCGCAACCATCGCAAGATCGTGGTAGTGGACGGCCTGCTGGGTTTCATTGGTGGGCACAACGTAGGTGACGAATACCTCGGTGAGCACCCGAAACTTTCCCCCTGGCGCGACACCCATGTACAGATCGGCGGGCCGGTGCTGGCCTGCCTGCAGGAGTCGTTCGCCGAGGATTGGTACTGGGCCACGCGCCAGCTGCCGCCGCTTATCCTGCCAGATACCTACCCAGATAACGGGGTGCTATGCCAGGCCTTGGCCAGCGGCCCGGCCGACCCGCAGGAAACCTGCTCGCTGTTCTTCCTCGAAGCAATTCATTCCGCTACCCGACGGGTATGGATCACCAGCCCTTACTTCATCCCTGACGAGGCAGTGTTCGCCGCCTTGCGCCTGGCAGTCCTGCGTGGGGTCGATGTGCGAGTGCTGATCCCGTCGCGGCCAGACCACCGGGTGGTCTATGCCGCCTCCAGCCTGTTCGCCTTCGAAGCGGTGCGCGCAGGTGTACGCATGTTCCGCTATCAGCCGGGCTTCCTGCATCAGAAGGTGGTGCTGGTGGATGATGATGTCAGCGCGATCGGTAGCGCCAACCTGGACAACCGCTCTTTCCGTCTGAATTTCGAGATTACCCTGCTGACCGTCGACCGCAGCTTCGCAGACCAGGTCGAGCACATGCTGATCAACGACTTTGAACAATCGCGGGAAATTACTGCGGAGGACAGCCTCGACACTCATCGACTGCAGCAATTGGGGATGCGGATTGCACGGCTGATTTCGCCAATCCTTTAAGCTAAGCAGTCTGAGTATGGGAGCGGCTCTTTCGCTACACAAGGCCGCTCCCATAACGTCCGCATCTACATGCTTAGCGATACAGATCTTCGCGCGTCCAAGGCAGGTCATGGTGCCCGTCGGCGTATGGCTTCACTGCCAAGATCTGGTGCAGGTTGATCCAGCCCTTCTCAAAGGCATACGCGCACCCTGCGAGATACAGGCGCCAGATACGCAGGGTCTTTTCCGGCACCAGCGCTGCGGCCTTGTGCAACTGGTTCTCAAGGTTGGCGCTCCAGTGATGCAAGGTCTTGGCGTAGTGCAGGCGCAGGCTTTCCACGTCTACCACCTCCAGCCCCGCTTCACAGATGTTGGCGCTGATCATCGACAGGTGAGGTAGCTCGCCATGGGGGAACACGTAGCGGTCGATGAACTCACCTGCACCACGCCCTACCGGGCGTCCATCGATGTGCTTGGCGGTGATACCGTGGTTCATCACCAGCCCCCCTTCCCTCACGGCGCCGAACAGTTTCTGGCAATACAGCGCCAGGTTGGCATGCCCGACATGCTCGAACATGCCAACGCTGACAACCTTGTCGAAGCGGCCATCCTGAGGCAGGTCTCGGTAGTCGAGAATCTGCAGGTCGACCTTGTCGGCCAAGCCTTCGGCCTTGACCCGCTGCCGGCCAAGCTTGAGCTGCTCCTTGCTCAAGGTGATGCCGAATACCTTGGCGTCATATTCCCGTGCAGCGAAGCGCGCAAGGCCCCCCCAACCACAGCCAACGTCCAGCAGGTAGTCGCCGGCATTCAGGCGCAACTTGCGACACAGGTGGTCGAACTTGTCCTGCTGCGCCTGATCGAGCGTGTTATCAGGCTCGCGAAAGTAAGCGCACGAATAGGCCATGTCCTGATCCAGCCACAGCCGGTAGAACGCGTTGGAAACATCATAGTGGTAGGAGATGGCTTCGGCGTCAGTGCTTTTGTCATGGGCAAGCCGCGCCGGCGAAGCCTCTTCGAAATCAGGTAACAGCGCCTCACTCAGCTCATCGCATACCCGGATGGCTTCACCGATGTCGCCTTCCAGCTCCAGTTTGCCTTCGACGAACGCGGTGCCCAACTGCTCCAGGCTCGGGTGCGTCAACTGGCTGATCAACTGTGGCTCTTTGACCAGGATGGTGACCTGCGGGCTAGGCCCCAGATCGAACTGGTTACCGTCCCACAATTTCAGCCGCAGCGGCAGATGCAGGCTCTGCAGTGCAGGTGGAAGTTGCGCGAGCATGAACAACCCTCCTATCCGTGTTTGACCACGACGCCTGATATTTCGAACGTCGCCGGATCAGAGTAGTTCATTGGTGGGAGGTTTCCTCTAAACGAGACCAAGGTCTAGAACCAACTGATCTTATCCACACAGCAGATTGTATACAATTCTCGCATCTCAGCTTAACCTTGTGCCCCTCTCGCGCTTCTACATCCTGGAGTTGAACCCATGAAATCCTATGACGTGGTGATCATCGGCGGTGGCCCTGGCGGCTACAACGCAGCCATCCGCGCTGGCCAGCTGGGCCTGAGCGTCGCCTGCGTGGAAGGCCGCTCAACCTTGGGCGGCACTTGTTTGAACGTGGGCTGCATGCCCTCCAAGGCACTGTTGCATGCGTCCGAGCTGTACGAGGCCGCCAGCGGTGAAGAGTTCGCCCACCTCGGTATCGAAGTCAAGCCCACCCTCAACCTCGCCCAGATGATGAAACAGAAGGACGAGAGCGTGACCGGCCTGACCAAGGGAATCGAATACCTGTTCCGCAAGAACAAGGTCGACTGGATCAAGGGTTGGGGCCGCCTGGACGGCGTCGGCAAGGTTGTGGTCAAGGCTGAAGATGGCAGCGAAACGGCGCTGCAAGCCAAGGACGTGGTCATCGCCACCGGCTCCGAGCCTACCCCTCTGCCGGGCGTGACCATCGACAACCAGCGCATCATCGACTCGACCGGCGCGCTGTCGCTGCCGCAAGTGCCCAAGCACCTGGTCGTCATCGGTGCCGGCGTGATCGGCCTTGAGCTGGGTTCCGTCTGGCGCCGCCTGGGCAGCCAGGTCACCGTTATCGAATACCTCGATCGCATCTGCCCAGGTACCGACACGGAAACCGCCAAGACCCTGCAAAAGGCACTCGCCAAGCAAGGCATGGTGTTCAAGCTGGGCAGCAAAGTGACCCAAGCCACTGCAAGTGCCGATGGCGTGAGCCTGACGCTGGAGCCCGCTGCCGGCGGCACCGCAGAATCGCTGCAGGCCGATTACGTGCTTGTGGCTATCGGCCGCCGCCCTTATACCAAGGGGCTGAACCTTGAAAGCGTGGGCCTGGAAACCGACAAGCGCGGCATGCTTGGCAACGACCACCACCGCACTTCAGTGCCCGGTGTGTGGGTGATTGGTGACGTCACTTCCGGCCCGATGCTGGCGCACAAGGCCGAAGACGAAGCGGTCGCCTGCATCGAGCGCATTGCCGGCAAGCCCCACGAGGTCAACTACAACCTCATCCCTGGCGTGATCTACACCCGCCCGGAGCTGGCCACCGTGGGCAAGACCGAAGAGCAGCTCAAAGCCGAAGGGCGTGCTTATAAAGTAGGCAAGTTCCCCTTCACCGCCAACAGCCGCGCCAAGATCAACCACGAGACCGAAGGCTTCGCCAAAGTCATCGCCGATGCCCAAACCGATGAAGTGCTGGGTGTGCACCTGGTGGGCCCAAGCGTCAGCGAGATGATCGGTGAGTTCTGCGTGGCCATGGAGTTCTCGGCCTCGGCAGAAGACATCGCCCTGACCTGCCACCCCCACCCGACCCGCTCCGAGGCCTTGCGCCAGGCAGCGATGAATGTGGACGGCATGGCGATGCAGATCTGAGCGGAGCCGCCAGGTTGATGCTGCCGAATCGTATGTCTGGGTGCGGTGTTTAGTAGGCATCAGAAAGCAAAAAGCCCTCCTTCTGGAGGGCTATCGATGGATTTAGAGAATTAAAACTGTCGCAAAGAGGCCCAGTTTCCGTGGCCTTCAGCCCGATTCGGAGTAAACGCAAAACTGTCGCGAGCCCCCAAAACCGTTGACTCGGACAAATGCGCCAGAGAATAAAAACTGTCTAGCCCAGTAATGACGGGCCTTACAGCCACCTCTGAGATTTCAGGAGTGGATGTCCTGCCCGCTATTCGGGTTGAACCCAGCAGCCCGGGCTCTCACTGTCGAAGAAATCGACGTCAACTGGCCCCAGGTCATCCTGAATGATTTGGTAAGCCATGTTGCAATAAGGCTGATATCCCCGAAAGACTGAGACGGCTACGCGCTCAATGCCCGTCCCCTTCATTCGCTTGAGCAAATGCCTGTCGTGCTCCCCCAAGCCCCAACCGAACAGTGTCAGTGTCTTCCGGGGCGCCGTAAGCACCTCTCGATAGACAGTCGACAGGTAGTAGCTATTTTGAATCGAAGCTACCTTCTGACGCATGGTTCCTTCACTGACAAACAGCGGTACCACACGCTCGTTTTTCCACTCCTGAAGAATGGCTTCCAGCAAGCCGCCGCCCAATGCGCGGATCTTGAACTCTTCCTCTATGTTGTTGCGGCATAAAGCTAAGCTGCCATGGGGGTAGAACACCAACGTATTCACTCGCTCCTTGTACAGCTTCCGGAATCGACGCCAGTCGTCATCGAATACCCCGCCATCGACGAAGCAGTCTTTGAACATATGGCCGTCCGGGATGTTGAGACCATAGGCCACCGTCCAGTAAACCAGCAGGTCATAGTTTAGCGACAAGACCGTGTCGAACTCCTTCAGATACCGGTACATGTTCGGCAGATGATCGGTGATCTGGTGATATTCAGGGTGAACATCCCGCACTGCCTGGATCAGGCAATCCCGGACGCGCACGTAGGCTTCGTGGGTACGCTGATCTGGGATCTCCAACGATTTGTTGACGTTGGATGCTTGCCAGACGACCCGCAGAATTAGCTCAAAATCTTCTGTCTCAAAAAACTCGAACAGACGCGCCACGTCGTTCTGGAGCAGCTCATTTTCCCTGACATGTTCTAGCAGTGAGCGGTACGCAAAACTCTGCGACACAGCGATACTCGCGCCGTTGCCCAACAAGATGGTACCGCGCTGATAATGCTGAGCTATTTCTGCCCATGGCTTTACGGGGTATGGCATAGAGGCCACCTTCGAGTTGTGATCGCAGGATCATATCTCTGATGGTTCCATCGAGTCTTCTAGGCCGCCGACGTGTCTTCGCAACACGCTAGCTCAGATTCAAGCCCTGGTGACGAAACGCTCAGCGGCCGCTCAAATGGACCCTTCAAAATGGACCTCATGTTCTAACGCGGCATCGGGATTTGGGATAAGAAGCTTGTAGGAGCCTCAGGCCGACAACCCTCGCCACCGAAATCAAACCGCCAATATCCCACGTCATGCCACGCACCGAGTTTGAACCCGACCTGCGAAAACGTACCGATGTGCTGAAAGCCGAGTCGCTCATGGAGACCCACGCTTCCTTCGTTCGGTAAAGAAATACCCGCGTATGCAGAACGATATCCTAGCTGCTTCAGAACCGGCAGGAGAACGTCATAAAGCTGCCGGCCAATCCCACTCCGACGCTGCCCCTCTGCAACGTAGACGGTCACATCTACCGCCCACCGATATGCCGCTCGCGCTCGATGCTGGCTAGCATAGGCATAACCGACCACCCGACCTTGCTGCACAGCCACAAAATATGGATAGGTATGAAGCGTCGTCTCGATACGCTGGCGCATTTCTTCCGCGCTCGGCGCTACCTCTTCAAACGAGATGGCAGTGTGGAGCACAATCGGAGCGTAGATAGCCTGTATGGCTGCAGCGTCTTCTGGACCAGCAATACGAATCTCGATTCCGCTATGCATCCGGCTGCTCCAAGCTGTTCAGGTATTCCACTACTTCGTTTACGGTGCTGCGCGCGGTACGGGTGACGCCGATCAGCGTCGCCGAGGCCAGGGCGGTCCAGTCGCCATATCCGACCAGCCAGAGGCGCGGCTCGCGAATAGAGCGCGACCCGTCAACCTCGACCTTACCGCTGTCATCCAGCACGTCCAAGTCCCGCAAGTGATCCAGAGCCGGCCGGAAACCGGTACACCAGATCACCGCATCGACCTGGGTTTTCTCACCATTGGGCCAGACGACCCCGTCAGGCGTGAATGAGACAAAAGGCCTTACAGACCGTAGGGCTCCTCGCTCGCGGGCCCGGACCACCGGGGGCACCATGACTATATCGCCAAGCCCGCCGACCGGTACGTTGATAACACGGCCCTCCTGTTGAGCCTTGAGGCGCTCGGTAGCCCGCTCGAACAGCACCCGGCCATCGACATCATCAGGCAGAAACGCCGGCTCCTCCGTGGTTACCCACGTTGCGTCGGCGACCTCGGACAGCTCCGCATAGATTTGCGCCCCCGAGTTGCCACCACCAACGACCAGCACGCGCTTTCCTTGGAAAGCCTCTGGTGACTGATAATGGGCGGAGTGAATTTGCTGCCCCCCGTACAGCTCTATCCCCGGATAAACCGGAACATAGGGTTTGCTCCAAGTCCCCGTTGCGCTGATGACGGCACGGGCTTCCCAGTCGCGGTCCTTCGAGCGAACACGAAGGCCACGCCCGGTTCGCTCCACCGCCGTAACGCTGACGGGGCGAACGATAGGAAACCCGTAGCGCGCCTCGTACTGCTCCAGATAGCTGACCACGTGATCCCTATCGGGATTACCTTCGGTGACTAGCGGCATCGGCCAGCCCGCGATCGAGCTCCATGCTGAGGGTGAGAATAGCGTCAGCGAGTCCCAGCCATGGCGCCACGCCCCGCCCGCAGCCTCTTCGGCGTCGAGCAGCAGAAACGACAACTTGGCCCGCTTGAGAAAATAGGCCACCGTAAGCGCGGACTGCCCGCCGCCAATCACGATGACATCGAGTAGTTCGCCGTCGGTGGCCATGGTCTCTCCTGTCTGGCTGGAGCGCTCAGTCTTCGCCGAATTGGTTGATGTAGTTGATGTGCGCAGGCTTCTGAATCGCCCGTGGGCGAAGCTCCTGCACCCAAGCGATCGCCTCGCGACGCGGCATTCCGGATTCGATCAGCAGACGGGCAGCGAACAGCCCGGTGCGACCGGAGCCGCCCTTGCAGTGGATGGCCAGGGCCTTGTTGGAAGCGAGCAAATCGTCTAACTGGTGGCGAATCTCCCCCAACCGAGCCTCGAAGGTTTGATCAGGAGCCTGATCATCCTCGATCGGCAACTGGTACCACTCCAACCCATACTGCCTGGCCGCGACGCCAAGCTCACCAACGCCGTTTTCCTGAAGCTCTGTATCCGACATCAGGGTAACCAGCGCCACGGCGCCAGCCTGCTTCAGCGTCTTCAGGCTTTCAGCAAGATCGCTGGCCTGGGTGCCCGGGCAGGGTGTGAAAATTAGCGCTCCTGGGGCATGGGGCAGCGATTTCATCGAGTAGGGATGTGACATGCTCATGACCTCAAATGGACCGCAGATTGACTCGCTTGGACAGCTCTTCCGCCGACTCCTTGCGCTCGGAGTAGCGATCCACCAGGTAATCCTGGCGGTCGCGCAATAGCAGCGTGAACTTGGTCAGTTCTTCCATCACATCAACCAGCCGGTCATAGAAGGAAGAAGGTTTCATGCGCCCGGCATCATCGAACTCCAGGAAGGCTTTTGGAACCGACGACTGGTTAGGGATAGTGAACATGCGCATCCAACGGCCCAGCACGCGCAATTGGTTCACCACGTTGAACGACTGCGAGCCACCACAAACCTGCATCACCGCTAATGTCTTGCCCTGGGTCGGACGTACGGCGCCCATGGCCAAAGGTACCCAGTCGATCTGCGCCTTAAAGACTGCGCTCATAGAACCGTGACGCTCGGGCGAGCACCACACCTGGCCCTCGGACCATTGCATCAGCTCGCGGAGTTCCAGCACCTTCTCGTGGGAGTCCGGAGCGTCATCCGGGAGCGGCAGGCCGGAAGGGTCGAAGATACGGGTTTCGGCGCCGAACTCTTCCAGCAGGCGCGCAGCTTCCTGGACCATCAAGCGGCTGAATGAGCGTTCGCGGGTCGATCCGTACAGCAGCAGGATGCGTGGTTTATGCGTGGAGGGATCCTTCGGCTCCAGACGCTCCAGCGACGGCAGATCGATCAGTTCTGGCTGGATATTTGGCAGGTGGTCGTTCATTTCAGTCTCCATTGATCCAGGGCCTACAGCGCGCCGATGCGAGCAAGTTCGGCTTTCAGTTCGTCCTGGCTCAGTTGCGAGAAGGGCAGCGCAATGAAAGCGCGCACGCGCTCATCGATCTTCGCAAGTGTGGTCTGGAAGGCTTGTTCGATTTCCGCCTCACTGCCGGTAACCGCCGAAGGGTCGGCCAGGCCCCAGTGGGCTTTGAGCGATGGACCGAAGAAGATCGGGCAGGCTTCGCCGGCAGCTCGATCGCACACGGTGACGACTATGTCGGGAGGAGAGCTCTCGAAGACATCCGAGGCCTTGCTTGAAAGACCAGCGGTGGGGATACCGGCGGCTTCCAAGGTCTTCAGCGCCCGCTCATTGACCTTGCCGCTTGGGAAGCTACCCGAGCTCACAGCTTCCATACCCTCGGGGGCCAGATGATTGAACAGCGCCTCGGACAGGATGCTGCGGCAGCTGTTGTGGGTGCACATGAACAAGACTTTCATCAGATATCTCCGGTTCAAAAGCTCAGGCGTATGGCCAATGCGGCCAAGGTGGCAAGCAGGATCGGCAGCGTCAGGACGATACCGGTGCGGAAGTAGTAACCCCAGGTGATAACGATGTTTTTGCGGGCCAGCACGTGCAGCCACAGCAAGGTGGCCAGGCTGCCGATTGGGGTGATTTTCGGACCGAGGTCACAGCCGATGACGTTGGCGTAGATCATGGCCTCACGCACGATGCCAGTGGCCTCGGCGGAATGGATCGACAAAGCTCCTACCAGTACAGTGGGCATGTTGTTCATGACCGACGACAGGCCAGCGGCGAGCAGCCCCGTCCCGAGGGATGCGCCCCAGACCCCGTAGCCGGTGAAGACATTGAGGATCTGCGTCAGGTAGTCGGTGAGGCCGGCATTACGCAGGCCATAGACCACCAGGTACATGCCAAGCGAGAACACCACGACCTGCCAAGGCGCGTCCTTGAGCACCTTGCGGGTTGAGATCACGTGCCCATGCGCAGCGATCAGGTAGAGGATCAGCGCACAGGCAGCAGCGATGGCGCTGATCGGAACGCCCAGCGGCTCGATGGCGAAGAAGCCGACCAGCAACAGCGCAAGCACCCACCAGCCGGCAACGAACGTCGCCTTGTCGCGGATAGCGGCTTCGGGAGCCTTCAGTTGGTCGAGTTCATAGGTTCGCGGCAGGTCCTTGCGGAAGAACCACAGCAGCATTCCCAGCGTGGCGGCGATACTGACCAGGTTCACCGGCACCATGATCGAGGCGTACTCGCTGAAACCGATGCCAAAGTAGTCGGCGGAAACGATGTTCACCAGGTTGGACACCACCAGCGGCAGGCTCGCGGTATCGGCGATAAAACCTGCTGCCATGACAAATGCCAACGTCGCCGCCGGGGAAAAACGCAGGGCAAGCAGCATGGCGATAACGATCGGCGTCAGGATCAGCGCTGCGCCATCATTGGCGAATAACGCCGACACTGCTGCTCCCAGGAGAATGATGAAAGCGAACAGCTTGCGGGTACTGCCGTTGCCCCAGCGGGCCACATGCAACGCTGCCCATTCGAAGAAACCCGCCTCATCCAGCAAAAGGCTGATGATGATGACAGCGATAAACGTTGCGGTGGCGTTCCATACTATCTGCCACACCACTGGGATATCAGACAGATTCACTACGCCCGCCAGTAGCGCCACGACCGCCCCTAGACCAGCGCTCCAGCCCACCCCCAGACCCTTTGGCTGCCAGATCACCAGAACGATCGTTGCGAGAAAAATCAAAAATGCGATGAACATGGCTCAACTCAGTCAGCGAAGTGAAAATCAAGCACAAGCAGCAGGGCTTTGTGGACGCTCGCCCATTTCAGCAAGGCGCACAGCATCGGCGCTTAGCCACTGGGCGTTTGCATCGACAACACTCTTGAGCATCATCTGCACCCATTCTGGCAAGGACGGATTGAGGCGGTAATACACCCATTGTCCCTGCCGCCGGTCCATGAGGATTCCGGCTTCTCGCAATTGAGCAAGATGCCGAGAAATCTTCGGCTGGCTGAGGTCGAGTGCGCAGGTCAACTCACATACGCATAGCTCGCCTTCACTGGCGATCAGCAAGGTCATCCGGGCTCGTGTTTCGTCAGCGAGACATTTAAAAACGATGGGGGGGGTTAGGGTTTCCCGCATTTGACCTCCTGGGGAACGCAGCACGGGCGGCTCATATCTGGAGGCTCGAATATATGACCATTCAGATATACGGTAAAGCAGATATTAATTCACTGACCAGATGACCGAGTCACAGTAGGAGGCAAAATCCAGGGTTCGCGCCCTTATCCGGATATTGATTCCCTTCCCATCGAGTCCACGATGAACCACCCTGAGATGTCTCTCCGATTGCTTGGTGCCGATCAGATCCAGGGGTTGGATGAGTATCTTTCCGCAGCCGGCTTGCCTACCCCGGACCTTCTGCAGCACGACCGCATGTTCTATTCCTTTCACCGTGGAGAAACGGAACTGGGATATGGGGCATCGAAGGATGGCCAGGCTCGTCTAATTCGTTCGCTGGTTGTGGATCCTGGGAAAGAGGATCCGGGGTCGGTACCTTGCTGCTTAGAGCACTTGAACGCATAGCCGAAGCCGACGGGGCTTAAAGCCTCTGCGGACCACAATTGCGCCCGATTTATTCGAGGCTCGGGGATATGAGCGCAGAGAGCGATCCCTAGCCCCTAGGGTGATTTCCAACTCCGCAGAGTTTGAAAAGCTCTGTCCCGTGTCGGCTTTACCTTAGGCACCCGCAAACTGTCTATGAGGGAATAGCGCTGTCAACCCAGCACAGCCTTACAAAGATGTAATGCCTGGATCACATGGATGACAGCTACCGGGCCTTAGGCTGCAGTCATGTTTTCATGGAGTAATTGAAATGATCAAAGCCAAATGCATCGCCGGCCTACTTCTCTTAATCGCCTCCTCATCCGCTTTTTCCGAAGGAGGTTCTGATCGTTTGCACGGAAAAATGATTCAGGCGAATGAGCAGGCTATGCGTGCATACGCAGCGGCCAATGGAAAAAAGCCACCTGAGGTGATCCATTATCGCTATGGAATGAAGCTGGACGTGGCGAGAGTCATCAGCAGGACTTCGACCAACGGCAGCTGCGACGTGATGCCGGCACAGATGAATTACGAGGACTCAACAGGAGAGCTGAAAATCCTTGAATATCGCACTGCCGGAATTAACTGCAGGGGTCAAAACTGACCGAAGCACAGGTTAATTCTTGAAGTCAGCTGATCACCAGTAGCGCCAGCTGATCGGCCGCCAGGGGGCTTGTGATCGACCGACCGAGGTCTTCCCTAAGTACTTTGCAAAAGAACGACGGTCGGTCGAAATTAATTAGGCAGCCATTGCTTCGCAGGATTGTGCGCAGGCCAAACAGGCTTGTGCGCAATGCTGACAGTGGTCTGCCGTGTGCTTACTGCACTCCTCCCCGCAGGCGCGGCAAATCCTGGCGCACAACGCACAAAATTCCTTGGCGAGCATGCTTTCTCGTGCCATCAAGGTAGCCGCCAGCCTGCACATATCTGCGCAATCCCTGTCCAACTTGATGCAGTCAGCCATCATTTTTACGTCCTGCTCTTGCAGGCAGGCTGACGCGCAGCCTTCACAGGCCAGCGCACAGCGCAGGCATTCCGAGATGCATTCATCAAAGCTACTGTTCATGATCATATCTCCGGTATCGGGTCGATGTGATGCCAGTGCACCGTCTCATGACGGTATGTAGCGTTCGACCTGAGGGGTTCCTGAAGATTGATTACATTTCTGTAAGCTTGTCCGAATCATCTCAGTATGAAGGCGTGCCCGATCATTCAAGGCTTTTCAATCACTGCTTCTGGATGCTCACGATTTTCGCGGAGCTTCCCTCCATGCGGAACCCAAATTTCACCTTGTCGCCTACGTTCAAGCCCTTCAGCTGTGCAGGCTCAGATTGGAAGCCCATGGTCATCGCCGGCCATTTGAGCTCTGCTACCGGGCCGTGCGCTAAGGTGATTTTCCCGCTTTGAAGATCCAGCGCCTTTATTGTCCCCTCAGCATGCGCAGTGGGAGCCGCCTGGCTCCCTTGGCCCCCCTCGGCGGAGGCTGGCATTTTCTTCATGTCCATACCATCCATGTCCTGGGCATGCACACTGGTGGCAAAAGCGGTGACCAGGCCTGCGATGACAATTAGCTTTTTCATTGGATTTCTCCTGAGAGGTTGGGGGTAGTTACAGCAAGTTCGCGGCGACGGATCAGCCAGTACGCCGCAGGGATTACAAAAAGGGAAAGCAAGGGGGCGGTGAGCATGCCGCCCACCATGGGAACCGCGATGCGGCTCATGACCTCGCTGCCGGTACCGCTGCTCCAGAGGATGGGCAGCAAGCCTGCAACGATGACCGCCACAGTCATTGCCTTGGGCCTGATGCGTTGCACCGCGCCCTCACGGATCGCGTCGAGCAGCGCTGTTCGTGTGGTTTCGCCTTTGGCTTGACGCTCAGCCCAAGCGTTATTCAGGTAGATGAGCATGATCACTCCGAACTCCGCCGCTACGCCGGCCAGGGCAATGAAACCAACGCCTGTGGCCACCGACAGGTTGTAGCCCAGCAGGTACAGCAGCCAAACGCCTCCGGTCAGCGCGAACGGTAGTGTGCCCATGATGAGCAACGCCTCACCGAGGCGCCCAAAGGTCAGGTAGAGCAGCACGAAGATGATGGCCAGCGTCGCCGGCACCACCCAGGCCAGACGGGCATTCGCCCGCTCCAGGTATTCGAACTGGCCGGAGTAGCTCAAGCTCATGCCTGGATCGAGCTTCACCTCGCTGTTGATCGCCTGACGAAGGTCTGCCACAACAGACGATAGATCCCGGCCGCGCACATCGATGTACACCCAACCCGAGGGGCGAGCATTCTCGCTCTTAAGCATGGGCGGGCCATCAGCGATACGTATGCGGGCCACGCTGCCGAGCGTCAGCTGACCGCCCTGCGAGGTGTAGATCGGCAGCTGACGCAACGCCTCCACGGAATCACGCCATTCGCGTGGATAGCGCACGCTGATGGGATAGCGGGCCAAGCCTTCAACCGTTTCTCCAATGGTTTCGCCACCAATGGCGCCAGCCACGAGGGCCTGTACGTCGGTGATGTTCAGACCGTAACGGGCAGCGGCATGGCGATCGATATCCAGATCAATGTAGCGGCCACCAGTCAAACGCTCCGCCAGCGCCGAAGTCACTCCAGGAACCTTTTTCGCTGCCCGCTCCACAGCGAGGGTAGCCCGGTCTATCTGGTCTAGGTCGCTGCCGGCCACCTTGACGCCTATTGGGCTCTTGATACCGGTGGCCAGCATATCGATGCGGTTGCGGATGGGCGGGATCCAGATGTTGGTCAGCCCAGGCACACGCACAGTGCGATCAAGCTCCTCGATGAGCTTCTCCGTGGTCATTCCTGGACGCCACTCACTCTTGGGCTTGAGCCGAACGATGGTCTCGAACATCTCCAGCGGTGCCGGGTCGGTAGCGGACTCGGCGCGGCCGGCTTTACCAAAGACACTGGCCACCTCGGGAACAGTTCGAATCAGACGATCCGTTCGCTGCAACAGCTCTGAAGCTTTCTGCGCCGAGAGTCCAGGCAAGGCTGAAGGCATGTAAAGCAGATCACCTTCATCGAGCGGAGGAAGGAACTCGCCCCCAAGATGATTCAAGGGCCACAGACTGCTGAGCAGGATGAGCAATGCTCCAGCGAGGGTAACCAGAGGCCGGCGCAGGACGACCTCTAATGCCGGACGGTACAGCCGGATGAGGCCCCGGTTGAGCGGGTTGCGCTGTTCCGCAGGCAGTGGCCCTCTGATCCAGTACCCCATCAGCACCGGAATCAGGGTCACCGATAGCGCAGCCGCCGCTGCCATTGCGTAGGTCTTGGTAAAGGCCAGGGGTGCGAAGAGACGCCCTTCCTGGGCTTGCAGCGTGAACACCGGGATGAACGATAGCGTGATGATCATCAGGCTGAAGAATAGTGCCGGTCCTACCTCGACGGCCGCCTCTGTCATTACCCTCCAATGCGCTTCGCCTCGCAAGGGTTGACCAGGATGCCGGGCATGCCAAGCCTCAACACGTTTGTGGGCGTTCTCGATCATGACCACGGCAGCGTCCACCATTGCACCGATGGCAATAGCGATTCCGCCAAGGGACATGATGTTGGCATTGATACCCTGATGACGCATGACAATCAGCGCAATCAAGATTCCCACGGGAAGCGACACGATAGCCACCAACGACGAGCGCAGGTGCCAGAGAAACGCTGCGCATACCAACGCCACTACTACGAATTCCTCGATCAGCTTGTGACTGAGGTTCTCCACGGCACGGTCGATCAACTGGCTGCGGTCGTAGACGGTGACAAGCTCCACCCCGGCTGGCAGGCCTTTCTTCAGGGTTTCTAGCTTGGCCTTGACGTGCCCGATGGCCTCACGAGCATTCTTCCCGCTGCGCAGGATCACCACCCCTCCTACGGCTTCGCCGAGGCCGTCCAGTTCGCCTATGCCTCTGCGGGCTTCCGGACCTATCTGCACCGTAGCGACGTCGCCTAATGTCACCGGCACGCCCTTGGTAGCCAGTCGCAGCGGTATCGCTCTGAAATCATCCAGCGATCGCAGGTAGCCGGCCGCACGTACCATGAACTCCGCTTCGCCCTGCTCCAGTACACCGCCACCGGTCTCCTGGTTGGCCTTGCCTATAGCCTCAACCACCTCAGCCTGGGTGATACCGAGGCTGGCCATGCGCAGCGGATCGAGGACGACTTGGTACTGCTTGACCATACCGCCGATGGTGGCTACCTCAGCGACATCCGGCAGGGTCTTGAGCTCATAGCGCAGGAACCAGTCCTGCAGGCTGCGCAGTTGCGACAGGTCATGGCCGCCGTTGCGATCGACCAACGCATACTGATAAATCCAGCCCACTCCGGTGGCATCCGGGCCCAGTACCGGCTTGGCTGCCTCAGGTAATCGCGATTGCGCCTGGCTCAGGTACTCAAGCACCCGTGAGCGCGCCCAATACAGATCGGTGCCGTCCTCGAACAGCACGTAGACGAAGCTGTCACCGAAGGCGGAGAAACCGCGTACCGTTTTGGCCCCCGGAACCGAGAGCATGGTTGTGGTCAGCGGATAGGTCACCTGATTCTCAACGATTTGGGGAGCCTGGCCTGGGTAGGACGTGCGGATGATCACCTGCACGTCCGACAGGTCGGGCAAGGCGTCGATTGGCAGGCTACGCACCGAGACGAAGCCCCATGCCACCAGAAACAGCGTGGCGAGGAGCACCAGCACACGGTTGCCTACCGACCAGCGGATCAGTTTGGCAATCATGGTTGGCCCTCCACCACGTTGATCTGCTCAACTACCATGCCCTCGTCGCGTTCGCGTATGCCAAAGCGAATCTGCGCACCGACCTTGAGGCCATCAAGGAGAGACTGATCAACCACAGGAAAGGTCATGGTCATCCCTGGCATGCCCAGGGTGATGAAAGGACCGTGGGCAACGGTGAGCTGGGTGCCGTCTATCTGCACGACACGGCCATCCGCTTCATGCAGGGCTGGCCCCGCATTAGGCTGACTATCCTGCGCCGTCGCCGCCTCGATGCCTTTCAAATTAGCGTCGGAGTCCAACAGGAATTGCCCGGACGCGACGATGCGCTGTCCTGGCTGAAGGCCCTGCAACACCGCAACTTTCCCTCTGCTCTCCTGGCCCAACACGACTTCCACCGGCCGGAAGCGACCACCGTCTTCAGCCAGCATCAACAGGTCTCGCTTGCCGGTGCGGATGACCGCCTCGGCAGGCACCAAGAGGCTTTGCTCGGAAGACTCGCCGGGATGGAGAGCCACTTGAGCGGTCATCCCAGGACGAAGCCGTCCATCCGGGTTGGGCAACTCGATACGCAGGCGCAACGTGCGGCTCTGCAAATCGGCATCGGCGAGCAACGCGGTCAACTTGCCCGGTATGGGATCGCCTGGGAACGCTGGCAATTGCGCCCGCACAGGCTGGCCTTCGCGAAGACCTTGAGCCTGGGCTTCCGGCACAGCCGCTTCCAGCCAGACGTTGGCCACTCCATTGATCTTCGCCAAGGTAGCCCCCGGCGTCAACGTCATTCCGGGTCGCAAATCGAGAACCTGGATGACTCCGGCCGTGGGTGCGGAGAGTGTGACCGAGAGCTGCACCTTCCCAGTGCTCGCGACCCGGTTGATCAGGTCGGCCGGCATGCCGGCGAGCACAAGCCGCTGTCGTGCCGCCGCCGTCAGCTGCGTGTCGCCGGAATGCCGCAGCGCCAGGTATTCCTCCTGCAAACCAGCCCACTCCGGGGTTAGCACATCGGCTAGAGGAGCCCCTTTGGCAACGATGTCGCCCGTCGCTCGACCATAGACGCGCTCGACGTAGCCGCCAGTCCGGGCCTGCAATACGCTGAAGTCGCGTTCGTCGAACGTTAGAACGCCGCTCACACTCAGGGTCCGTTCTAGCCGGCCAGCCGTCACCGTCGCCAATCGAATCCCAAGGTTTTGCTGGAGCCCAGCCGAGACCTGAACCGCAGGCTGCTCCTCGCCAGCCGTGTCATCCGAATACTTGGGCACGAGCGGCATGTCCATGAACGGCGATTTTCCGGGCGCCGGGAAGTGCTGCTGGGGATACATCGGGTCATACCAGTACAGCGCTTTTTTTTCCTCACCTACTGGCTGGGATGAGGAATACGCACCTCTTCCACCTAGCCAGAAGCCCGCGCCTATCCCAATAGCAAGGGCAGCAGCCACGAGCAAACCAATCGACCTATTCCTCATGCCCGCACCTCTCCATAAACGAAATGCAGACGCGCTGCTGTTGCCGCCAACTGTCCTTGCAGGTCCACATCCTGTAGCAGCGCTTCCACACGCTGCCGGCGTGCCGACAGCACTTCACTCAACGGCGAATTACCGGCGCGGTAGTCCGCCAGAGCGAGGCGTACCCGGTCCTCGGCCAGGGGCAAAAGTGTTTCGCGACTGCGCCGTACAGCCCGTTGCAAGCGTTGGTACTCGGCAAGGTCTGTTTCAAGCTGAGCTTGATGCTCGCGCAGGGCAGCGTCCTGCTCATTTTCCAATTGGCGAACTTGTGCGCGTCGTGCCGCAATCATTGGGTCTTGCCGGGAGCTGGTGAACAACGGCAACTGGAAGCTGACTTGCAGGCTGACCATGTTGCTGAAGTCCGGACCACGGCGCTGATAATCCACCCCCCAGGACCAATCCGATTTCTTTTCCGCCTGAGCCTGGTGTACCTGGGCTTGAGCCTCGCGTGTCATGGCGTTGTAGGTATTGAGCTCCGGATGGGCATGGACGGAGTGCAAGTATTCAGCTGCATCTACAGGCCAGACAGGGAACGTCGGCGCGCCCACTTCGGCGTCCTGCCCAATCCAGCGCTTCAGCGCGGCTCGCGCCTGAGCTGACTGACTCAACAGAACGTCTTTCTGCTCGTCCAACTGTGCCAATTCCTGTTTGGGAGCCAACGTATCGGCCGTTGAGCCTGCGCCTCCGGCCAGGCTGGCCCGCACCGTGGAAGCCAGCAGCTGGTTTTCTTTGTAGAAGGCGTCGAACTGTTCAAGCTTTCGCTGCACGGTGTATGCAGCCACCCAAGCCTGTGCGGTTGCCGCCCGAACTTTCAGCCGTTCGAACAGCGCCTCGGCATCGGCTCGCTCGACCGTGGCCTGCGCTGTCTCTATGCGAGCTTTGCGTTTGTCCCGGTTCGGTACTTCTTGGGACAGGCCAACCACCTGCATGGTCATGAAGTCTCTGTTCATGCTCCAGCGGTCGGTGCCTTCAATCGGCAGGTTCTGTACCCCGAGATTCAGGCGCGGATCGGGTAGTTCGCCCGCTGGAATGACTGCGCTGCGCGCAGCTGATGCCTGCTCCTGGCGGGCCTGTAGAGAGGGAGCGTTGCGTTCAGCCAGTTGCAGCGCCTCATCCAGCGACAGCGTTGCAGCCTGTGCCGAGACAGCCGGCAGCAGTATGAACAGGACGGCCGTGGTTATCCGTCCCTGAAAACGTTGGGGAGTCATGAAAATGATTCCTCGAAAGATCAGCGCCCAGGCGCGTGCCATCGCCCCGCTGCTAGGCGGAACGACGGTGTGAAATTAAGAGGGAATCAGACGCGGGGAGGCCGCCATGGATCGGGGGGAGAGCCTGTCGCTATGCCTACCGCGTAGGTATCGGCAGGTCGTGGCTTGGCAAAGGTCAGCCCAGGCGTCAGGAAGCTGAGCTGCACTGTGCTAGCAGTCCTGCACTCCTGGCCGACCTTGCAGGATTTGGCGTGATCGCCGGCCTTGCCCAGGTCTTGGTCCTGGCAGCAGTCATGATCCATACCCGCCATCATTTCCATGCCCATGGTCTGCATTGGGCAAGGTTCAGTCGCCGAATCGATGCCCGCCATCCCGTTAAGCGGAAGCGCCACGATAAGCATCAGGATGGTGAGCAGTCGAATGAACCGATTCATGATGGGCGAGTATAGATTACCGGGATGAGTTCAGCATTAAGGGGTTGGGGCTGCACTAACCCACCGCTTAGAGGCTGGGAGACTGATGAAGAAGGTTGTGACACCCTCCGCTGAAGTACACCAGATTCGTCCGCTATGAGCCTCGATGATAGAGCGGGTTATCGACAGACCCAGGCCTGCATTGCTTGGGCCGCCTTCGCGCCTGGCTGGATCGGCTCGATAGAATCGGTCGAAGATCTTGCCAATGTGCTGGGAATCGATGATTACCCCGCTGTTACGCACGGAAAGCGTCACGCTTTCAGGCGTCTGCTCGATTCGCACTGATATCTCGTTACCTTCCGGGGTGTAGCGCAACGCGTTGGATAGAAGGTTGGAAAGCGCTCGGTCAATCATCAGGCGATCGCCACGAACCTTACCCTGCCCGTGTAGGGTCAGCTGGATGCCTTGATCCTCAGCCAGGAACTGGTAGTACTCGAACAGCTTGGAAACGAGGTCGGAGAGCTCCACATCAATCTGCTCAGGGACGATCAGACCGTTATCCGCCTTGGCGAGGAACAGCATGTCGTCGATCATGCGCGACATACGCTTGAGGTCTTCCAGGTTCGAATAGAGGTTCTCCTCATAGGCATCCAGGTCACGCTTCTTGGTGAGCACCACTTCAGTATGGGTCAGAAGGTTGCTGACTGGCGTTCTCAACTCGTGAGCGATATCGGCAGAGAAGTTGGACAACCGAACGAATGCATCCTCCAACCGTCCCAGCATCCCGTTGAAAGACAGGATGAGCTCCTGAAGCTCTAGCGGCACGGGCTCCAGGGGAATGCGCTCGCGGAGCGATCTTGCCGACATCCCGGTGGCCACTTTGGTGATTTGCCCAACAGGCCGAAGCCCACTCTTGGCCACGACCCAACCCAAGCCTGCGCTTACAATCGCGCTGATCACCAGGCCAATTCCGAACCACCATTGCAGGGTGACAAAGAAATGGGCGTGAGTGGTGACATCGAGCATCAGCACGGCCGTCACCGGTTCCGGCTCGCCTGCAATGGTCAGCTGGGCGGTAATGCCGCGAAAGTTCTGCGATTCATCCTGCCATTCCCAGACCGCACCCCGGTGCGCCTGCTCGAACCGCTGGGGAATTTGGGAGGCTTTGGGGTCTGAAAACAGGACCGTACCGTCAGCCTTGGTGATTTTCGCCGACAAATCCTGATGTGCGCCGAGCAATGCCCGCAGCTGCTGCTCCTGATCGTGGAGCCCGCCTCGCGCTGCTGAGATGGACAGGATATGACGCGTTGACTCCAGCTTTTCGGAAAGCGCCTGCTCATCCAGCATCCGGAAATGGTGCTGGCTGAGCCCGTAGAAAGCCACCCCGGCAACCACCAGGACAGCAGTCACTGCGAACATGAACATCAGGGTCAGTCGCTTGACGAGCGATGATTGCGGGCGCATCACTCGGGCACATCCATCATGTAGCCCATGCCTCGGGCGGTATGGATGAGCTTTGGCGCGAAGTCGTCATCTATTTTGGCCCGCAGTCGGCGAATCGCTACCTCAATCACGTTGGTGTCACTGTCGAAGTTCATGTCCCAGACCTGAGAAGCGATCAGCGACTTGGGGAGCACCTCGCCGCGTCGGCGCATGAGCAGCTCCAGCAGGGAAAACTCCTTTGCGGTAAGGTCGATCCGCTTGCCGTTTCGCGTAGCTCGACGCTTGAGCAGGTCTACCTCAAGGTCTGCCATCTTCATGGTGGTTTGAGCAGCACCACCGTTGCCTCTGCGCAACAACGTGCGAACCCGAGCCAGCAGCTCCGAGAACGCAAAGGGCTTCACCAGGTAGTCATCAGCGCCCAGTTCCAAACCTTTCACGCGGTCGTCTACGCCGTCTCGGGCCGTCAAGAAAAGAACCGGCACATCCTGACCCGCCGCACGGATCTTGCGCAGGACATCCCAGCCATCGAGCCCCGGCATCATCACGTCGAGTATCAGCAAGTCATACGCTTCGCTCTGTGCCTGTTGCAGGGCGTCAGTGCCTGTCATCACCCGGTCAACGGTGAAGCCAGCTTCTGTCAGACCTTGCTGGAGGTAGACACCGGTTTTTGGCTCATCTTCGGCTACGAGTAATTTCATCTGCTCTCATCCACGCGGGGTGCATCTCCAGTTTGCAGGAAAAAAGACGCCCAACCAGAAGCTGACGGAAAAGTAATGTCGAGATCAGTTTTCTGACAGCACCGCGAAGCTAACTTGACCCTGTACCTGACGCCATGAGGCGCAGAACCCACTGAGGATCTCCAGATGAACATGGTCAAAGCAATTGTGATGGTCGTTACCTTCGGCATGGCAGGCATCGCCCTGGCAGAGGGCGGCGCGGACCGGACCTTTGCGCGGATGGAAGCGGCTCGCCAAAGCTCCATGCAGGCATTCCAAGTTGCGCAGGAGAAGAAAGAGCAGGCGCCAGTTGCCGCCCAGTCCAGCAAGCATGCCGGCCACGAAAGCTGCTGATCCCAGCTTACAGAAATGTAATCACCCCGGAATCTGAACTATGGCAGTTTCAGACTACGGCCTCTCATCAGCCTCGCGCAGTGACGAAAGTCTACGAGACTGGTGAGAGCTCCAATGAACCCAAGGGCTGCCCCATCGAGCAGCCTGGATATCAGCGATCTACCTGACTGGACGCAACGGCATGCAAAGCAAAACCACGAGACGATCTTTCGTCAAAGGCCTGGCCGCTACCGGACTTCTGGGTGGGCTCGGCATGTGGCGCGCGCCGGTCTGGGCCGTGACCAGCCCTGGCCAACCGAACGTGCTGAGCGGCACGGACTTCGATCTGTATATCGGCGAACTCCCCGTCAATATCACGGGTGCAGCTCGCACGGCCATGGCCATCAACGGTTCGGTGCCAGGGCCGATCCTGCGATGGCGCGAAGGCGACACCGTGACACTGCGCGTACGCAACCGGCTGAAACAAGACACCTCCATTCACTGGCACGGCATCATCCTGCCCGCCAACATGGACGGTGTGCCGGGCTTGAGCTTCCACGGCATCGCTCCCGATGGCATGTACGAATACAAGTTCAAGGTCCACCAGAACGGCACCTACTGGTATCACAGCCACTCAGGCTTCCAGGAACAGTCCGGGGTCTATGGGGCGTTGGTGATCGATGCCAAGGATCCGGAGCCGTTTGTGTACGACCGTGATTACGTCGTCATGCTCAGCGATTGGACGGATGAAGACCCGGCGCGGGTGCTCTCCAAACTCAAGAAGCAATCTGACTACTACAACTTCCACAAGCGCACTGTTAGCGACTTCGTTGACGATGTGAGCGAGAAAGGCTGGTCGGCCGCTGTAGCGGATCGGAAGATGTGGGCTGAAATGAAGATGAGCCCCACCGACCTCGCTGACGTGAGCGGGTATACCTACACCTACCTCATGAACGGCCAGGCTCCGAACGGCAACTGGACGGGTATCTTCAAGCCCGGCGAGAAGATCCGCCTGCGCTTTATCAACGGCTCGGCCATGACCTATTTCGATGTCCGGATTCCTGGGCTCAAGATGACGGTTGTGGCTGCCGACGGCCAGTACGTCAAACCCGTATCGGTCGATGAGTTCCGGATCGCCGTTGCCGAAACCTACGATGTCATCGTCGAACCTGAAAACGAGCAGGCCTATACAATCTTCGCGCAATCCATGGACCGTACCGGGTACTCCCGAGGCACCCTGGCAGTTCGTGAAGGCTTGCAAGCGCCCGTGCCGGAGGTAGATCCACGCCCGATCATCGCCATGAGCGATATGGGCATGGACCACGGCAGCATGGGCGGAATGGATCACGGCGGCATGGCTGGCATGGACCAGGGGAACATGGCCGGGATGGATCACAGCAAGATGGCTGGGATGGACCATGGCAGCATGGCCGGCATGGACCACAGCAAGATGGCTGGAATGGACCATAGCAGCATGGCCGGCATGGACCACAGCAAGATGGCTGGAATGGACCATAGCAACATGGCCGGCATGGATCACAGCACGATGGCTGGGATGAGTCATGAGGGCATGGCCGGCATGAGCGGTGCAATGCAGAGCCATCCGGCTTCCGAGACAAACAACCCGTTGGTCGATATGCAGACCATGTCGCCGACCCCGAAGCTGAACGATCCGGGAATTGGCCTGCGCAACAACGGGCGCCGAGTGCTGACCTACGCCGATTTGCGGAGCACCTTCATCGATCCCGATGGTCGAGAGCCTGGACGCACAATCGAACTGCACCTTACCGGCCACATGGAGAAGTTCGCGTGGTCGTTCGACGGTATCAAATTCTCTGATGCTGAACCGCTGCGGTTGAAATATGGCGAGCGTCTTCGCATCACCTTGGTCAACGACACCATGATGACTCACCCCATCCATCTCCACGGTATGTGGAGTGATCTGGAGGACGAGAACGGCAACTTCATGGTTCGCAAGCACACCATCGACATGCCACCTGGCTCAAAACGAAGCTATCGCGTCACCGCAGATGCCTTGGGACGTTGGGCCTATCACTGTCACCTACTGTTCCACATGGAAATGGGCATGTTCCGAGAAGTCCGTGTGGACGAATGAGCTGGAGATTTGAGATGAGCAAACCAATGAAACGAAGCGCCTTTTTCCTCTCTGCTGCGATGGTCGGCATGTTGGCTGTTTATGCCCCGTCGTCGTGGTCCAGCGACAACCATGATCAGCATTCCCAGAAATCTACCGAGGCCGGTAAAGCCAAAGGTTCGCAGGACAAGCAGGGTCAGGGGATGAACCATGAAGGCATGGACCATGGGTCCATGGAAAGTATGGACCACGGCTCGATGAAGGGGATGGACCATGGCTCGATGGAAGGCATGGACCACGACAAAATGATGGAATCGCATGGCAGCGACAAAGCTAAGGCAGGGAAAGATGGTCAATAGCCTTGGGCGGCCTTCGCTGCTGGCCCTGACTGTTTCAATCGGCATGCTGGGCGTAACGCCCAGCTTCGCCGCTGAAGAAATGGATCACTCGGGCATGGATCATTCGAAAATGGGGCACGGTTCCATGCAAATGGATGCTGTTCCGTCCGAATCGATGCCGGCGATGGATCACAGCAAGATGGGGGTGAGCAAACAGCAGAAACAGCCTGCCCCTGTTGATCACAGCCAGATGGAGCATGCTCAAAGCCAGAGCAAATCCAGCCCGGTGGACCATAGCAAGATGGACCACAGCAAAATGGGCCATGGAAACATGAAGGGCATGGATCACGGTTCGATGAAGGGCATGGACCATTCCCAGATGAATCATGGTTCAGCGATTTCTCCGACCACAACGAGTCGCACGCCGATTCCAGTGCTCACTGATGCCGACCGCGAGGCAGCCTTTCCGCCTTTGGGTGGCCACCAGGTGCACGACAGCGGAATCAACAGCTTCTTCCTGTTGGACCAGCTCGAATACCAAGACGCCGATGAGGGCAGCACCCTGGCCTGGGACGCATCAGGCTGGGTAGGCGGCGACATCAATCGACTCTGGGTTCGCTCGGAAGGCGAGCGCACCAATGGGGTAACCGAAGACGCTGAGCTGCAACTGCTATACGGGCGCTCGGTCAGTCCTTGGTGGGACGTGGTCGCCGGAGTCCGTCAGGATTTCAAACCGGAATCACCGCAGACCTGGGCAGCCTTTGGTATTCAGGGCATGGCCTTGTATGACTTCGAGGCCGAAGCTACGGCGTTCATCGGCGAGAACGGCCAGACTGCTGCGCGTCTTGAAGGCGAATACGACATCCTGCTGACCAATCGCTTGATTTTGCAGCCCACGGCCGAGGCGAACTTCTATGGCAAGAACGATCCTGAGCGCGGTGTTGGATCGGGTCTGGCCAATACCGAAGTCGGGCTGCGTCTACGGTATGAAATCGTCCGCCAGTTTGCCCCGTACATAGGCGTTACCTGGAGCCGCTCCTACGGCAACACCGCTGACTTCATCCGAGACGAGGGTGGAGATGTTGATGAGGCACGCTTCGTTGCCGGTATCAGGATGTGGTTCTGAGAATTCCAACATGAAAAGAACAATTACAACGCTGCTTGTGGCCGGTGCTGTCGGAAGTGCTGCGGTATTGGGCACCGCGTATTTCGGCTTGGTGAATGTCGGCGCCGATGATCCTCACTTCCCGGCTGTCCATTCGTTTCTCGCCATGGCTCGCGACCGGTCGATTGAGGTTCGAGCGCGAGACATTGAAGTGCCTGACCTGAAGAACGCTGCGTTGATCAAGGCAGGCGCAGGCAACTACAACGCCATGTGCATTGGGTGCCACCTCGCCCCTGGCGTTGGAAAGACAGAACTTAGCCAAGCGCTATACCCGTCGCCACCTGACCTCACCAAGGTGGGTGTCGGAGGCGAACCGGCTGCCGCATTCTGGACGATCAAGCACGGCATCAAAGCCACCGGCATGCCCGCTTGGGGCAAGAGCATGGGTGATGAGTACATCTGGGGAATAGTCGCGTTCCTGGATCAACTTCCCGAAATGAATCCCGAGCAGTACAAGGCTTTGGTGGCCACGAGCGGTGGCCATCAGCACGGCGGCGGCGAAAGCGATATGCATAACCATGAGGGCCAGCACGGCGGGAGCGGGCATGCCGAGCATGGCGATCACGACGAAGCGGCAGACAACGATCATGCCCAGGCAGCTCACGACCATGGAGCTCCACCCGCAGGCGCCACCCAAGCGGCAGATCATCACGGTGACCACAATGCGGCCGAAGCCCATTCGGACGCCCACCCGAAATCGTCGACAAAGACGCATGTTCACAAAGACGGTAAGGAGCACACTCATGCCAACTAACCGGATACTCGTTCGTCTAGCCGCTATCGCTGGGCTGCTGGTGACCTCAGCGGCCTACGCTGCCGAGCCTTTGTCCATCGACGTTCACCGAGACGCGAACTGCGGTTGCTGCAAGAAATGGATCGCGCACTTGGAAGCCAATAGTTTCAAAGTGACCGACCATATTGAGACGGACATGAGCGCAGTGAAACAGAAGCTGGGCGTAGCGCCACGGTTAGCGTCCTGCCACACAGCCGTGATTGATGGAAAGTTTGTTGAAGGTCACGTGCCAGCTGAGCAGATTCGAGAACTCAAGGAGCGGAACGATCTGGTCGGGATCGCCGTGCCAGGAATGCCAGCTGGATCCCCAGGCATGGAGGTTGATGGCGTAAGCCATGCCTACCAAGTCATTGGGTTAACCAAAAGCGGCGCGGACCTAGTAGTCGCCAACTATCCAGCCAAATAACGCACCGACCAGAAGGACGGCAGTAGGCTGACTGCCGTCCCATGTATCCCCGCTAGAAAGCTTCATCAGCTCAACACGACGACACAGAGGGCCTGCAACGCGTAGCTAATCAGATTCGCGGCGCTCGCGGACTGGCTTGAGTACGATATCGCCGTTGATGAGCTCTATGGAGAGTCTGTCGCCCGTCGTGACCCCGAGCTCGCGCAGAATGTCGTCAGGTAATTCCACAATCACATCGCCGGAGCCGTCGCCGGGATCCAGGCACTTTACCGTGGTGCGCGCTGATTCAGTCATTGGGCTCTCCTGCCAGAGCTACCAGTCCCCATCATACTCCAGCAGCCATGCAAGCGGTGATTTGCTCAAGCAGCTTTGCAAATGCCATTTTGTTGGAGTGTTCAGTACGCCGGAAGCCCCTTGCGACTGAGCTAGATCCCATCGACGAACATCGAAAGGGGCCGCAACCCCAAACGGTGCGTAGCTCGTCCGCTTCAATCGGACGGCAAGTTCGTGCCGAAGCTGCGTTCAATCTTTCTGCGGTGCAGCCCGGTTAGGCAATCCCTAGCAGCAGCTATGCCTGAATTGCTCGCTCTTGGTGATGACGCTCAGTGGCAGCCGCACATGGATGAGGTTTGTCGGGACAGGGCGATATCATATGGCCAGTTTACGCTCTGGTCGCTACAGTATCAGCAGTACAATAAGGACGTGCCTGTATGAGAAGGAAAGCTCGCATACTAATCCTATGCAAAACATACCCGTCACCCAGCGCTGCCTATACAGAGACTTCGTGCGTTGCGGGGATGGACGAGGCAGGCAATCTGATCCGTCTTTACCCTGTACCGTTCCGCCTGGTCACTGATGATCAACGATTTTCAAAGTGGCAGTGGATCGAAGCCTCCATCGAAAAAAGCTCCAACGATCACCGACCTGAAAGCCATAAGATTGGCGTGGATACGATTCAGCCCCAAGACATTATTCCAACCTCGAAAGCGTGGATTCGAAGGAGGGAAATGCTTAGCAAGCTGCCCATCTACGACAGTTTTGAGGCTCTGGAGCAGGCTCGACAGAATTCCAATGTCACGCTCGGCTTGATCAAGCCTGAGCGAATTATTGGATTAGAGATCCGTAAAGCCGCGTCAGAAAGCTGGACTGATGAGGAGCTTGAAAAACTGGAGAGACTGCAGCGCCAGCCCGGTTTATTCGATCAGGACGATGTCAAAGCCAGCATCAAGCGCCTAGAGAAGGTGCCCTTCGATTTCTACTACAGCTATGAGTCAGTACTTGATGGTGAGGTAAAGATTTATAAGCACAAGATCGTAGACTGGGAGGCAAGCCAGCTGTACAGAAACATGCGCCGAGCTCATGGGCCTAACGGCTGGGAAGCGCCGTTTCGACAGAAGCTGGAGGTCGAGTTACCAGGAAAAGATCTTATGCTTCTAATGGGAACGATTCATCGATTTCCGCAACAGTGGCTTATCATCAGTCTCATCTATCCACCTAAGCAACCGCCCGAAGCAAATCAGCAAATTTCTCTATTTTGAGAGGCAGATGCCGCGTATCCAGGGATGAATCCAATTCACTCGCAGCCTCGGCGATAAGGCTGCGGTGACAAAAATTCGCGTCAGCTTCGTAGCAAACCATACAAATGCGCTGGCTTGAGGCATCAGCTGTCAGGTTCTCCAGAAGGTCCATCCGGGTACGGATGTAAGCCCTGAAGTCGCGCGCATAGACCCCCCAATCGCCATCGACCTTATAGCGGTTTCGAATCGGTTTTGGGCAACCCAAGGGAGGGGAATGCTCGTAGGCAATTCCTGCATCCGCCAAGCACTGGGCGAAAGCCTTCTTGGAGAAACCAGGCTTTCTGGACAGAGGGTACTCGCGAACGTCCAGAACCTTGTCGATCTGAGCTTGCTTAAGACGAGCGATGAAGGCGTCGATAGACAACCCTTCATAGCCTGCGGTGTAGATCGCCATGTGAAATCTCCCAGCGGCTTCCTGCGGCTGTTCTGCAAATAAATGAGAGACTATACCATTCTAGCCATGCTGTACCCCATGGGCATTGGATGGATGGCCATCTCCAAGAGGTAGCGACGAGCGGATGGTAGGGGCCAGAAATCATCTCGGTCCGCGTTAGGTGGAAGCGCCTTCGCCGAGAGGCTATTGAGGTTTAGGACTTCGAATAGAGCATCGCAGCAGCCAAACCAGTGCATTCCTCAAGAAGCGCCGCTATCACGGATCGGAGCTTACTCGCGTCATACACACCTGATTCAACATCCTCCTGAGTGGTTTCATAAAACGCCTTTGCGTAGCTATCTTTGAAATCGAGGGCGCCCTGATAAATACCTAACGACTCCTTGTAATTCGTCCAGGTCACCTGCGCTGGGGGTCGCCCCTTAAGATTGAGATCGAGATAGCACTCGATAGCGGCCGCGCAGCCGTTGATGTCAGCGTTGGCAACACCACACGGGCCTTTCGCCGGAAACTCGCGCAGCTCGTCCAAGTCAGGAAGAACCATAGCTTTCATGTTCACTGGGAATTGAAAGCGTTTGAGTAGATTTTTATAGGTATCCACTCCTTCGGCGTCGTTATCGAACAGGAAGACCACGCGATTGTGAACATCAATTTTGACCAGTCCCTCGGCGAACTTGGACAGATTACCTGTACCGGAAAATGGGTGACGCTCCTCGATGTCAATGAATCGAAAAAAATCCTCGATGTCCGGGCGGAGCAGCGCCAGACCCCGCTTCAGAATGTGGGTATCAGAAGTGCCTTCAGTCGCTATCAAATAGGTCTGGGTCCGACGTGCGTTCCCAATGAAATCCTCATTTTTAGCCCATCCTGCATCCACAAAATTGCCGTAATCCCAGACGACATCTTCACCTAGATTAGCGGGGTTTTCGGCAAGGATTCGCAGAGTTGCATATGGGCTCAGAAATCCTAACATTGAGCCGAAATGGCTGCGCTCGGAGTAGCCTCCGATGTCTCGATCAAACACTCCCGTCGGGAGTAGAGATGCCGCTGGATCAGCCGCAAAGCGGCCCCGGCCCTGTGCATGATCGGAATCGTAGCTGGCGACATAGTCGCTTTTTAGGTCTCGCAATGCGTACGCTTTGATGAAGTCGATAAATTGATCGAAAGTCAAACGGTCGGATCGACGCTCACCTGGCAGGTATTCCTCGAACTGGTCTCTGTCGAGCACGACCTGATTTTCGTATTCCGACCTCACCGCCGCCAATGTGTATCCGAGCAGCTCCAACCGTGACACCATCGAACCAAGTGTCCGGCAAAAACACAGCTCCATTTGCTCCAGACTTTCAGGGCTATGAGCGTAGTCGTAGTCGATGCCCTCGTGCCGACGGTACTGGCGGTCGGACTCTTGATAGAGCATCCCGTGATCCATGCCCATATAGCCAGTGTAGTATGTGAGATCGAGGCTACCCACAGACAGCGTAATTGGTGTGCTCATAAGATCTTTGTACCTGGAGTTAACTGTCTAACGCCAATGCATGACGCGAATCTGGACATGCTTGTACTGGCACGTGATAGCACATTTCAGCGGCGTCGGAGATGCATCCGAGCTCAGGTGCTCTATCCTGGTGTACCTGCCCCTCGCTAACTCAGGCGTGTAAACCTGTTTTTTTCACTGTAAACCACTCTGGTTAACAGTGAAAAAAATAGGTTTACACGCCAGCAATCATAGGGCCCGCGAACGGAATTCTTCGCCACACCATCACTTGGGTTTGGGGTCCTTGTCGTCCTCCATCAAGGCAAAGAAAGCTTTGGCCTGCTCTTCCTCGGAGAGCTCCTCAACCGGAGTCCGCCGCGGGCGCGCAGTCGGCTTCTGCAGAGCATTCGCTGAGGCATCAAGTTGCTTTTTTACAGATCGTTCCGACGCAGTGAGCGATGAGTCGAAAACCTTCTGGGTGACTCGGTCCTGCCGTTCAGCTCGCGCAAATTTCACTACGTTGGACGTGAACGCGGCTGGCAGGTCAAACGGACACCGCAGGTCTGGATGCTGTTTGGACACCCGACCACCCAGAGCCAATTTTTGAAGGTGTTCGACCTGTTTGGCACTGGACGTGTAAGCCGCTGAGCGGTAAGCATGGCCGATGTCTTGAAGGGAGGCCGCATGACGGCCTGCACTGCGGCACTCAATGTACGCCTGCTTCAACAACTCCACCGCCAGGCGCTTGATACCGAAGGTGCAACGGTAAATTTCCCTTGCCAATTCACCCTGATTACCGCGAATCGCGCCATTGCCCACGCGAACACATTCATCAATGAAAGCTTTCCAGTCGGAACTGCCAGGCTCATCGGGAAGCATGATTCTTGGGTCCGTCAGCAAGCGCTGCTGATCCTCATTGTTTCTCTCAAACAACTTGTGACCCAAGCTGTAATTGCACACGTAGACCATTGGCGGACCGATACCAGCCATGTTCAAGAGGATATCGGTAACCTTCGCTGCACCAAGCCCCTTTTGGATGTACTGCATTTCATCCAGGATGACTAACGATACCCCATCACGATTCGCCCTACGCCGGCATTCACTCAGCAGCTCAGCAACGGTCAGTCGCGACAGAGGCAACTCAACGAACTCTCGAAGAAGGGCCTTAGCATTGGTGGTACCTCGGGCGCTTGCATACCAATGCGACCGCAACGGTAGCTCACCCTGGAAGTGATCGCAGGACAGATCAACGGGGCCAGGCAGAACCTTGCGCAGCGCAGCAATGGTCTGGCTCTTCCCAACCCCTGCAAGCCCTGTAAAACACACCGGCACAGCATCGACTGCAGGTGCTTCATAGAGCCCTCGGGCGTACTCGCGCTCAGAAGAGAACAATGCTCGCGCATGCAGCGCTGCGCGCCCCACCATCTCCTGGATGAACTCAATCGTAAATGCGTTGGGAATGAACGATTCACGCAATGCTTGAGACAGCACCTCTGCCGCCAACCGAGGTTCAATTTCGTACAGACTTTCCAATGGCTCAGGTCGACGCGTGATGATCTGGCGGACCTGATCAGCCGTTTGGCAGCCGTCGAACCAACTCGCAATGGCCTCATTCATTTGGCTTTACCTCGGAATCGATCATAGTCATCTGTATCTCGCTGCGCAGATGCCGATTTAGGTGGTCGACCAATTCTTCTCACGCCACCTTTACACTCTTCACCGGTATCTTCTTTGAATCTATCATCGTGAAATTGATGAATTGCCGGCATCTCATTACGAAGCAAAGTTTGAGATTTTCGCCTTAAGGCATCTAGTGACTGAAGATCACGTAATGATATGTCCCGATCACCGTCAACGGTCCTTTGCGTCGTTACAAAGTCCAGTTCGAACAGTGTGCCTCCTACCTCAATCCATATATGCCGAACGCACATAGTCAGTACATATACATCAACTTCAATAACGCTGCTCCTAGCAACTCGATCAAATATCCCGGTATTGATCAAATCAACAGACCTATACTTGCGCCCGTACAGATAGACTGCGTCTTGACGTACAACGGCCGGGTGCACAGACAGGAAGCTCTTTATGGCAACCTCTTGCTGCATCCCGATTGCAGAATTACGGAAGCGGCTGTCCCAGTAATTCCAGATACCCAGCGGGGTGGGCTTTATTCCGCACCAATACATTTCGGTTTCCATGCGGCCACTTGCGTCAGACGACCGGTTGTCTTTCAGGACTTGGTGAATCTCCCTGCGGGCCATTTGGACAAAATTCAGTGTGCTATGAACATAGGTGGGTTGATCGAGGTCGGATTTTGCTCGCGGGTGCGATGACTCAACCGTAGCTTTAGACTGGCCAGAAAAAACTGGCGTATTTTCAAGTGTGCCTAGCCAGTGGATCTCAGGCTCCGTGTCCAGGGCTGCTGCAGGACCTCGATCAAACACCAGCCCACCTGCCAAGCCTTCGCAGGGCCACCAGTCCGGTTTGATGGTTACTCCGAAAAGCCCACAAAACCATACTTTGTCGACAGCCATGGAAAACAGACACATCCGATAAGCTTCTTTGGTTTCTTTACCTTCGGCAAATCCAATGCCAACCACCATTCCGGACAATCCACACACGGCACGAACGACGCAAAATCCGTCAACGGGGCTACCCTCTGTCAGGCCCGAAAGTTTTTCAACTATGTAGTAACCATCAAACTCGACCTGCTGATTTAGATTCGTCAAGCGTTCTGAGAAACTGCCCAAACTGCCGCTCTGGTCGCGGGTCTTTTGTTTACCTCTTACGCCAATAGATTTCTCTTTAGCGCTAACTTGTTGTTCGATGCAGTAACGCACTTGGTCAATAGTTGGAAATGGGTGCCCTTTACGATTGATGAAAAATGCTACTCCATTTCGTTCAACGGAAACGCAACCAAATTCCTCTGTAAGGATTTTTCGGTAAACTTGACTATATGTTTTGTCAGCGGAACGGAACCTAAGATACGCAGAAAGGATTCTTTCCCTCATGGCGCTATCGGCCCGGTAACCCCACTCTTTGCCATTGGGTGATGGCCGGCCCAGCCTGCGTAATTTCCCCGGCCCCTCCCTGTCCCACCTCCCGATGCGGTGCAGGGGAGGCATGAGAGCCCACTTGTTTTGTCCAAAAGTAATGTAAGTGTAGAACCACAACCTCAAGCGAGCTGCATTTTGCTGAGGCGACTGGCTTTTGGCATGAGCGTTAATTACAGCGTCCGGATCGTCACTGGCTAGAACCTCCTGGAGACGAACCATCAGGCCTGAGATAGCCAGAAAACGGCGGTTGACCTTTTGGTCGTAGGTTTCCTTAGCAGAAACCCGCTTCGTTTCACGATCTGAAATTGCGATCCCCTTAATCGGTTCCAGCCATGGCGGAAATTTGTCCGTCTCCCCTGACGCCAGCAGCGCACCCGCTTCGAGCGCTTCTTCGAACTCGAACCTTGTGAGGGTGATCAAGGTGGTGCGCACGTCTTTCGCTAGATCACTGAACTCCACCAAGCGCACCCGGTTGTGGACCGCATCACTGTTCAGGAAATGGTAATAGTGGCCTTTGACAAGGCTCCGATAACCTTCAGGCGCAAATAACCTAGCGCCCGTGATCACGGCTCAATCTCCAAGAAAAATTTGCCGTAGGCTGCCAGCAGATCACCACCGTCGGTATCGAGAGGATGGTCGATCAGAATCGGCTTGAAGAAATTTACTGGCAGCTTTCGGTCCCAGATGTCTTGGTAGACCTTCGCAATAAACTGGTCACGCTTACCCCATCGGGCTGCATACCGGTAAATGATGGGGTGGATCAAGGCCCCAGCATGCACAGCGCCCTCAATCTCAGCGCTAAACTCCCTGAGCAGCTCGGGGTCGTGGGTCAGCGGCAAGCCATGCATCGGAAATAGCAGATCGAGATTGCCCATGACGATCGGGTCCAGACGATCCAAAGACATTTGCACGGTCCTGATACCGCCGCTTGCGTAATGCAGTTGCTCTAGGGCTGTGCGTAGCTCAGCATGATCACGGTCCTTTTTTTGCTGATTAGGGGTCTTGGCTGCTGAGTAGCGCCTCTCGCTGAAGGCATGAGCTTGATCCTTCACCGTCCAATTGACCGCGTAGGGTTTCCCATCTGAACCCATCAAATACAGTAAAAGGTCCCCCTGATAGGGAAAGGGCATTCTCTGTCGGCTACCAGCTTTAGTGGTAATCACCACCTGGTGATGCTTGAAGCCAATTTGCTTGGCAATTTCCATCGTCCCAGTGACAGGATGAGAAAAATGTCCTTTGGTGAGTGGATGCCCGTGCAATGGATGCGGGGCGTGATATGGCCACAGCATCTTCTGCTCGTGAATATCGAGCAGCTGAGGATGGAAGAGCGCGAGCTGTGCGAACACCGCTTCTGGGGTGGACAGCGAGTGAATCGCACGGCCGAGCTTCCGGCTATTCATTCTGCTGATACGAGAGCCCTTAGGGGCTTCTCGTGGAACCGCTAAAATCGAAGGCGTGTAGATATCGCCCCACGCGAAGTGAGCTTGTCGGCTCCTGATGAGGGCAAATCTCTCCTGCAAAGTCATCAATACAGTCCAATGTCTACGGACCTAGGATCGTCATCCAGCCTGGGGATAATTTGCTGGATGCCCCTATAGCCCTTGCCTCCCGGGCGTACCCAAGAGTGCGGGTTGTGGATAACGCTCACCTTCTTGTGGATGAACGAAGCCCTGCAGGACTTGACGTCCCGCATGTTCGGAATAGACAATGGAAAGGTCAGGTCGCTAAATTCTGACTTATCCACAGAGGCCCAAGGTCGCACTTGGGCCTTTGTCTATCTGAATTCTAGCGCTAATTAACTAGTCAGATTTCATTCAATACTTCCTTATTATTCATACGTGTTAAGAATCTAGGACATAGTTAGCAGCTATCTGCAATGGATTCGCTGGGTGTACACGTATCTGTGTGCACATTTTAAAGCGCTTCGCTTAGCAGGGTATGTTACCGCCGTGGTTAACAGGGTGACAACTGAAAAGTCATCCCTCTCTGGGTCGCGACTGGATTCAAAATTGTCCAGCTTGGGTCATTATCTAGATCAACCGTGCGCCTCACACCCATCGGATATATATCTTCACCCCCTTATCTCAACTGATAATTTAAGGGTTTAGCCCCAATCAAATAAAATGTTGAAAACGACAAGCGTTTGGTGAGGGAAATGGCTGATTCTGCAAATGCATCTGTCCCTGTCGTTCGATGGCTACCGGATGAGACCTTTTTCAGTATTTGTTGTCGTCAGCATCGTTTTATGTGCCACGTTACTAAGGCTAGCACCACTGCATGGCTATTTGGTGAGGGATCAAGTAGTGTGCAGCATGACTTTCCTAGCAGACTAAACTCTTTGCCCCAAAAAGCCAAAGAAGTATGGGGAAGCCCATTCAACATCATTACAGAACATACGATATTGCCGTTGTTTTTTCCTTTTCAATCCAAGGAAAGAATTGACGACGTCTTTCATACAGTTTCAAACAATTCTTTGGGCACCTTAAAATATCGCCTGGGTCTGGTGACCGGTCGCTTTGGCGCAGAGCACCCATTGAAAGCATGCCTCGAATGTTTAAGGGAAGACCGTATCAATCATGGGGTCGCCTACTGGCACCTGTCCCATCAGTATCCAGGCGTCACGTTATGCCCTAAGCACGGAACTCTCATCAGGATTTGCTCGGCCAACCGGCAGTGGTCGGACTCTGCGCACTGGGTATTACCTGCCGAGCACCTAATAGCGAGCGTTGCAGAGCAGCCCGTATGCCCGACAGTGGTACAAACCCTCAAGCGTTTAGGACACTCAGTGATTGAGTTAGCCAAGCTAGGCATTTCTGAGCAATTTCGTCCAGAAAATGTCACGGCTGCTTATAACGAAGCTATTCGTCGCCTCTCAGTCAATACAGAAGCATGCTTTGATGCCCAAGCAGACCTAGCTTCGTTCGCTTCACAACTGCAACCGTATCTTCCACTGGCCTCGCTTCCGACCACTCCAAAGAGAGCTGAAACTTTTATACAGAGTCTGACCCGTACACCGCGCGTTTACTCCCATCCGCTCAAACATCTGATTTTGATCACCTGTATATTCGGCGAGTTTGCGCCGTTTTTATGTGCGTTAAAAAGATTTCAGTCTCCAGGGGATCAGGAAACCCCAGTACAGTCTCCAGACCACGGAAGACGAGCAGTAGGCGATAAAGCAGCACACCGATTTAAAGGTCAGGAAATCAGGGATAGAGTCTTCAAAAAACTGAAGCCTAAAAAGCTGAAACCCGAGCTTCGGGAACAAATCTTGGGTTGCTTGGGCAAAGGAGTGGAGAAACATTCCATAGCGGAACGATATGACGTTTCGGTTTCTACAATAAACAGGATCCTAAGTGCTGATCCTCTACTGATGGCTGCTTGGACAACTCAGCGCAGGGAGCTACTGCTACACAATCACCGTGCGGAGTGGGTTAGCGCCATCGGCATGAATCCAGACGCCAGTCCGAAAAGCCTGAGATCAATGCTCCCCAAGGTCTATCAATGGCTATACCGGAACGATAATGACTGGTTGATGGCTCAAACTAAGCGGATGCCAAGTGGTCGCGTAGGCAACAATCAAAAAATCGATTGGAGTGCTCGCGACAGGCAACTATGCGAATCAATTGAATTGAGCATTCAAAGACTGAAATACTCGGCCACGAATTTCCCTGTTCGAGCTAGTCATATTTTCGCGTTGGTGCCCACACTGCATCGGTGCCTAGAAAAAAGGAATCGCTACCCAGAAGCACGAAACCTACTAGAAATTGTTACCCAATCGACCAAGACTTAACATGCAAGTGCAGCAACGCTCAGTCAGCTATTCCCGACAAGTGGTCGCATACCTACCATTACCATAATTTCGCCATAGAGACTCAATAGGAATCAAATCTTTATCATACTCGTACAAATCAACAACAAATTCATCGAAAGTCTCATAGGCATAAACCACGATTTTCAAAATTTCTTCGGGGAAAAATTCCGTCTTTACAACAGGACTCTCAAATCTTTTTTCTTCCAAATTATTTGAAACCCGATCGAGATACTCAATCATGGCTGTCCGCTCAGATTTCATCCGCTTCGTCAGTTTCTTGAGGCTGCGCAACTTATCGGAGAGAATGGCCACTGCAGAATGGATTGAAATGGAGAATTCATAAGCGCATAGCGCTTCTACGAAGCGAGCATGTTTGAGAGCATCTTCATCCAAGTTCATTACGCTCTCTGCGTTACCGAGGTGTCGCCCAGAACACTTTCTCCACATCACATCGAGATTGTGGCCTTTTGATGAGAAAGGTTGATCGCAATATGGGCAAGTGGACAGCAGCACCACATTGTGTGTGGCACACACGCTCACATGATCAGGGAAATTTCGTCGCCAGTAGGAAAAGCCCAAATCCTGCACGTCCTGCCTGACGCATTCCGGGCAGTAGGCGTGCAAGTCGGAATTAGTAATCGCCATTCGGGGTTTGAGATACGCCGTTCGAGAATAACTGGCATCTCGGGTATCCCTGATAACAAACTGCAGGGGCAATTGAGTGTGTTCGTGCAGCAAGCGGTTGAAGCCATAGCATCCTTGCCAACCCATCGTTGAGGCGATCACCTTAACTGCTTGGTGAGTAATCTCCCCTTCAGAAAGCCATCGTAACCTGTCTACCCTCCAGTCCATAAAATTCACGAGCAAATTGCGGTCAACATATGAGCGCAAAGATTCATCAGGTTGGATACGCAACAGCATGGATGGGTTGGCCCCTCAGCGACTGATCCCGCGTCATCGTTCAAAGGTTGCGGTTGAGCAAACATTGCCAGAAATAAGGTGTAAAAAAGGCACCCAAAGGTGCCTTTTCGGAAGGTTCGAGGAGTAGTCGCAGCGATCCTTTAACTCCCAGCCTTGCGACCTTGGGTTCAGAATCCGACCGGCTATGCCCGTCGTCACTACTTCAGAGAAACCAGCATTCTCTGCTGCCGAAATTGCGGGGGGGCCTTGCTGGTACCCAGTCCCAACGGATGCGCAGTTGCAGTCCTCGACTACAAGCCTATACAGCGTGACACACCTGTCAATTAGATTCTGAGGCGTAATTCCAAGTCGGGACAACGGCGTGCATCACTGCACCCCGCCAACCCGGATTGGTCACGAACAGGGTTACCCGCGACAGCTTTATTTCCCTTGCGACAGGTTTAATTCCCTAAATCTAGCGAACCGGACAATCAGCGTTGGTTATTCGACAGTAACCGACTTGGCCAAGTTGCGCGGCTGGTCCACGTCGGTGCCCTTCAGCACGGCCACGTAGTAGGACAACAGTTGCAGCGGAATGGTGTAAAGGATCGGCGCCAGCGCATCGACGATGTGCGGAACCTTGATCACATGAGTGCCTTCACCATTGGTCATGCCAGCGTGCTCGTCGGCGAACACTACCAACTCGCCACCACGGGCACGCACTTCCTGCAGGTTAGATTTCAGCTTCTCCAGCAGTTCGTTGTTCGGGGCAACGGTCACCACCGGCATGTCGTTATCCACCAGTGCCAGCGGGCCGTGCTTCAGCTCGCCGGCTGGGTAGGCTTCGGCGTGGATGTAGGAGATTTCCTTGAGCTTGAGCGCACCTTCCATCGCCACCGGGTACTGTGCACCACGGCCGAGGAACAGGGTGTGGTGTTTGTCGGCGAACAGCTCGGCGATTTTCTCGACAGTAGCGTCCATGGCCAGGGCTTCACCCAGGCGGGTCGGCAGGCGACGCAGCTCTTCAACCAGCTCGGCTTCGACGCCCTCTTCCAGGGTACCGCGGACTTGGCCCAGGGCCAGGGTCAGCAGCATCAGCGACACCAGCTGAGTGGTGAAGGCTTTGGTCGAGGCCACACCGATTTCCGGGCCGGCCAAGGTCAGCAGGGTCAGGTCCGACTCACGCACCAGCGAGCTGATGCCCACGTTGCAGATTGCCAGGCTGCCGAGGAAGCCCAGCTCCTTGGCGTTACGCAGTGCGGCAAGGGTGTCGGCGGTTTCGCCAGACTGCGAGATGGAGACGAACAAGGTATCCGGCTGCACCACCACCTTGCGGTAGCGGAATTCGCTGGCCACTTCCACTTGGCACGGGATGCCAGCCAGGCTTTCGAGCCAGTAACGGGCGACCATACCGGCATGGTAGCTGGTGCCGCAGGCAACGATCTGCACGTTGCGCACTTTGGCGAACAGGTCGGCAGCTTTCGGGCCGAAAGCCTGGACCAGCACGTTGTCCTTGCCAAGGCGGCCTTCCAGGGTGCGCTGAACAACGCTTGGCTGCTCGTGGATTTCCTTGAGCATGAAGTGGCGATAGTTGCCCTTGTCGGCAGCTTCGGCACCTTCATGGTACTGCACGGTTTCGCGCTGGACCTTGTTGCCTTGCTGGTCCCAGATGGTGACCTGATCACGGCGGATTTCAGCGATGTCGCCTTCTTCCAGGTATATGAAGCGGTCGGTCACCTGGCGCAGGGCCAACTGGTCGGACGCCAGGAAGTTTTCACCCAGGCCCAGGCCGATGACCAGCGGGCTGCCGCTGCGTGCAGCCACCAGGCGGTCAGGCTGCTTGGCACTGATCAGTGCCAGGCCATAGGCGCCATGCAGGCGCTTCACAGCGGCTTTCAGGGCCTCGGCCAGGTCCGGGATGCTCTTCAGGGTGTGGTGGATCAGGTGGACGATGACTTCGGTGTCGGTCTGCGAATTGAAGACGTAGCCCAGGCCTTTCAGCTCTTCGCGCAGCTCTTCGTGGTTCTCGATGATGCCGTTGTGCACCACAGCCACTTCATCGCCCGAGAAGTGCGGGTGGGCGTTGCCTTCGGTTGGCGCACCGTGGGTGGCCCAACGGGTGTGGGCAATGCCCAGCTGGCCGGCCAGCGGGTCAGCGGCAACAGCGGCTTGCAGCTCGCTGACCTTGCCAATACGACGGCGGCGCTCCAGCTCACCGGCCTGGGTCAGAACGGCCAGGCCGGCGCTGTCGTAACCACGATACTCAAGACGCTTGAGGCCCTCGATCAGGATGGCTGTGATATTGCGCTCGGCGACAGCACCAACGATTCCACACATGTTTTATTTCTCCTGGCTGATCGCGGCGCAGATCAGGTTGATGCCGCGAGCTTGAATTTGTTCGCGTGCCGCTGCAGGCAGGCGTTCGTCTGTAATAAGGGTGTGTACGCTGCCCCAGGGCAGCTCAAGGTTGGGGATCTTGCGCCCCACCTTGTCCGACTCGACCATCACGATCACTTCACGGGCGACTTCGGCCATGACGCGGCTAAGCCCGAGTAGCTCGTTGAAGGTGGTGGTACCCCGGCCCAGATCGATGCCGTCGGCGCCAATAAACAGCTGATCAAAATCGTAAGAGCGTAATACCTGCTCGGCAACCTGGCCTTGGAACGACTCGGAATGTGGGTCCCAGGTACCACCGGTCATCAGCAGCACCGGCTCGTGTTCGAGGTCGCAGATGGCTCGGGCCACGTTCAGCGAATTGGTCATCACCACCAGGCCGGGCTGGCGCCCCAGTTCGGGGATCATGGCTGCCGTGGTGCTGCCGCTGTCGATGATGATGCGCGCATGTTCGCGTATACGCCTGACGGCGGCACGCGCAATGGCCTTCTTGTAGGAGGACACAGGCTGGGCCGGCTCACCGAGCAGTTCTTGCGGCACCGGTACCGCACCGCCATAGCGCCGCAGCAACAGGCCATTGGTTTCGAGGGCAGCGAGGTCTTTGCGAATGGTCACTTCCGAAGTTTCGAAACGCTTGGCCAAGGCGTCCACGCTCACCTCACCCTGTTCGCTGAGCAAAGCCAGGATATTGTGCCGCCGCTGCGGTGTGTTTCGTTTCGACATGAGCGCTTAAGTTTCGTTTCGAAAGATAATGGTTGCAATCAAAACCTAACACGCTCGTTTCGTCAAGCAGTTGCTGCCCTGTGGATAGTTTTGTCAGATTTGGCGCGGTCCCACGGGATTACCGATCGGCCAATAAAAAAGCCGACTTATTCGCATAAGTCGGCTTTCGATCGAAGCAGCTGTGGATAACTCAGCTCTTCTTGATTTTCTCCGGCCGCTTCCAGCCCGAGATATTACGCTGGCGCGCACGACCCACAGCCAGGTCGGCGGCTTCGACGGTCTGGGTGATGGTCGAACCGGCTGCGGTGGTTGCGCCGGCCTTGATTTCCACAGGCGCCACCAGCGAGTTGTTCGAGCCGATGAACACGTCCTCGCCCATCACTGTCTTGAACTTGTTGGCGCCATCGTAGTTGCAGGTGATGGTGCCAGCGCCAATATTGGTGCGTGCACCGATTTCAGCATCGCCCAGGTAAGTCAGGTGACCGGCCTTGGCGCCTTCACCCAGGTGGGCGTTTTTCAGTTCGACGAAGTTACCCACATGGGCCTTGGCGTCCAGCACGCTGCCAGGGCGCAAGCGGGCGAACGGGCCGGCATCGCTGCCCTCGCCCATCACGGCGCCTTCAAGGTGGCTGTTGGCCTTGACCACCGCGCCTTTGCGCAGGGTGGTGTTCTTGATGACGCAGTTAGGGCCGATTTGAACATCGTCCTCGATGACCACTTTGCCTTCGAGAATCACGTTGATGTCGATCAGCACATCACGACCAACGGTCACTTCACCCCGTACATCGAAGCGCGCCGGGTCCCGCAGGGTCACACCCTGGGCCATCAGGCGGCGGCCTTCACGCAGCTGGTAGTGACGCTCCAGCTCGGACAGCTGACGACGATCGTTGGCGCCCTGCACTTCCATCGGGTCGTGTGGCTGTTCAGTGGCCACCACCAGGCCGTCGGCCACTGCCATGGCGATGACGTCGGTCAGGTAGTACTCGCCTTGGGCGTTGTTGTTCGACAGGCGGCCCATCCAGTCGGCCAGGCGCGCGGCTGGCAGGGCCAGAATACCGGTGTTGCCTTCCTTGATCGCTTTCTGCGCGTCGTTGGCGTCCTTGTGCTCAACGATGGCAGTCACCTGGCCTTGATCGTTCCGCACGATGCGGCCATAGCCGGTCGGGTCGTCGAGCGTGACCGTGAGCAGGCCCAACTGCTGGTCATTGGCCTTGGCCAACAGGCGTTGCAGGGTCTCCACTTCGATCAACGGCACATCGCCGTACAGCACCAGCACGGTGTCGGCGGTCACGGCCGGCAGTGCCTGGGCTACCGCATGGCCGGTACCCAACTGTTTTTCCTGCATGACGAAGTTCAGGTCGTCAGCAGCCAGGCGCTCGCGAACCAGCTCGGCACCATGACCAATGACCACGTGAATACCTTGCGGCTGCAGCTGGCGCGCGCTGTGGATAACATGGCCGAGCATGGAGTTGCCGGCTACCGGGTGAAGCACCTTGGGCAGCGCCGAACGCATGCGGGTGCCTTGGCCGGCGGCAAGAATAACGATATCGAGTGACATTACTGGCTACCAATCCTGGGCGGTCAGTGAAAGACCGAGGGGAGAAAAATCAGAAAAAGAAAAAGGGTAGCCGAGGCTACCCTTTTACTCAATCGCAACAGAAGTTATCAGCCGAGGCCGATTACTTGCCTTTGCGCATTTGCTGGACGGTACGCAGCTGGGCTGCGGCCTCGGCCAGACGTGCGGCGGCGGCACCGTAGTCGAAGTCCGCGCCTTTCAGATTCAGGGCGTTCTCGGCAGCCTTGAGGGCTTCCTGAGCTTGCGCTTCATCCAGGTCTGCAGCACGTTGCACGGTATCGGCAAGCACCTTGACCATGTTCGGCTGAACCTCGAGGAAACCACCAGAGATGTAGAACACCTCTTGGGCGCCACCCTGCTTGGTCAGCG
>Ga0302347_1000401_pt1 | contig 70784 bp, 59 predicted proteins | sample PhyWR1_FD_202178 | JGI IMG/M metagenome (GOLD analysis project Ga0302347, IMG submission 202178) | Leaf surface microbial communities from wheat plants in UC Gill Tract Community Farm, Albany, California, United States - DLSL W.R1 (v2)... | ecosystem: Host-associated > Plants > Phyllosphere >... | reverse complement strand
CGCTTTATCGTTGTGATGACTGCTCATTCTATCCCCGCCCTTCTTATTGTTTTGTCGGTTCAGCGCCAGTTGGCGTGGCAACACGCACACCACCCTGCCCGGCCAGAATCAAGTTGCCGTTGCCTGCCGCCGTGACGGACGAAAGCGAAATACGGTCCGGACGGTTGAACACGCTGAAGGTCACCCCATCGTCGTGGCTGACCACCACGCTGCCGCCGTTACCCACGACGACGATGGCGCCGTCCTCCAGCAAGGTCGCACCCGACAGCCCAAACTCCAGCGCTCCCCGCGCCGCGTTCAGTTCGACTGGCTCCCAGGTGCTGCCGAAATCCGTGGAGCGGTAGAGGTTGCCGCGCAAGCCGTACGCCAGCAGTGTTTGCGGCTGCGCCGTGCTGATCACCCCAAACAGCGAGCCCTCGTAAGGGCCTTCGAGCTTTTCCCAGGTCTGGCCGTCGTCGCGGGAGCGGAACATGCTGCCCTGCTCGCCGACGATAAACAGGCCGGCGTCCTTGATGTGGGCGATGGCGTTGAGGTGATACTGGTCTTCGTTGTCGAGGCGGTCGCTGACGTCTTCCCAGGTCTTGCCGCCGTCGGTGGTTTCGATCAGCGCACCGTAGGCGCCCACGGCCAGGCCGTGGTTGGCATCGTTGAACCATACATCGAGCAAGGGGGCTTCACGCTTGAGGTCTTGGTATTGCTGGGTCCAGGTGGCACCGCCGTCGGCACTCGCAAGGATTTGCGCATCATGGCCGACCGCCCAGCCCTGCTTGTCATCGACGAAAAACACCGCCGTGAGCAGTTGCCGGGTGGGGACTTTGGCTTGGGTCCAGGTGCTGCCCTGGTCATCGGAATAAAGGATGTGCCCGCGATCGCCGACCGCCACCAGGCGCTTGCCCGCGTGGACCACGTCGATCATCAGGCCTTTGGCGGCCTTGGGGGATTCAATCGCAAATGTGGTATCGCTGGCAGCCTGGACAGCTGTCGGCAAGGCGACAGCGCCAAACAGCGAGAGCGCTGCGGCCACCAACGCAACCCTGCGTGCGGCGCGTGGGCGGCAAACAACCCAACCCATGACAGGCTCACTCATAGACCTTTCTCCCATTTATTATTGTTATCGCCTGCCTTCCCGGGCCTTGAAACCTGCAATCTAGAGCGCCTGGAGGAAGCAGGGGCCATCCTATCGGGCTTTCGAATCGTCTGACAATCGGCGCTACGTTATCTTTTGTTAACTGAAGGCATTTGGCCGCATGGTGAATGTAGCTGCATTCGCGGGGGTGATCGCCGTGGATTTAATGAATTTTTATTCCATCTATTGAGTTATGAGAATTTTTATTCCATTAATAGGCCATCTGAAAACAATAATGCAAAGGACCACGACGATGCGTGAACTCGGAATCGGCTTGATCGGCACAGGCTTCATGGGCCGTGCCCACGCCCTGGCCTTCAATAACGCCCGCGCGGTATTCGAATTGCCGGTGCACCTCAAGCTGGCCGCCCTGGCGGATGCTGACGCCGAACGCGCCCAGCGCTGCGCCACGGCCTGGGGATTTGCCCAGGCCCATGGCGATTGGCAGGCGCTGATCAACGACCCCAGCGTCGATGTCGTGGCCATCACCACCCCCAACCACCTGCACTACCCGATGGCAATGGCAGCGATTGCCGCCGGCAAGGCGGTGTACTGCGAAAAACCCCTGGCCGTGAGCCTGGAGCAAGCCGACGCCATGCGCCGCGCCGCCAGTGCGGCGGGCGTGGTCACACGGGTCGGCTACAACTACCAGCACAATCCGATGATCACGCTGGCACGGCAGATGATCGCCAACGGCGAACTCGGCCAGATCATCAGCTTCCAGGGCGAGTTCAGCGAAGACTTCATGGCCGACCCAGCCTCGCCTTGGTCGTGGCGCTGCGAAGTGGAGCATGCCGGCGGCGCCCTGGCGGACCTGGGCAGTCATTTGTTGTCGATGGCGCGTTATCTGGTCGGTGACGTGGTGAGTGTGTGTGCCGACACACAAACCGTTCACGCCCAGCGCCCGGCCATCAAAGGCAGCGCCGAGTTGAAAGCCATCGCCGTGGATGACCAGGTGCATGCCCTGCTGCGTTTCGCCAACGGCGCACGCGGGACGGTGAGCAGCAGTTGGCTCAAGCATGGCTACAAGAACCACCTGAGCTTCGAGATCAGCGGAACGAAAGGCACCCTGGCGTTTGACCAGGAGCGCTTGAATGAATTGCGGGTGTGTCGCGCGGGGCAGGATGGGTTCCAGCGTTTACTCGCAGGCCCGGCCCTTGCGGGTTATGCGGCGTTCAGCCCGGCGGCGGGGCACCAGTTGGGGTACAACGAACTGAAGACGCTGGAGGTGCAGGCATTGATCATGGCTGTAGCCGGGCAAGGCACGGACGGCACTGATTTCGACGCGGCGTGGGAGGTGGAGCGGTTGGCGACGGCGATTCGCGTGGCTGCCCTCGAAGAACGCTGGGTAACAGTGAACGCACTCTAAACCACACCACCGAACCCTGTGGGCGCTGGCTTGCCTGCGATGGCGATGTGACTGATACACCGCTATCGCAGGCAAGCCAGCTCCCACACTTGGGTCACCTAAATCTTCAACTCAGCGCAGCGCCCGACGAAGGACTTTGCCCACGGTGGTCTTGGGCAACTCGGTGGTACGGAACTCCACATACTTCGGCATTTTGTACCCCGTCAGGTACTCCCGGCAATGAGCCAGGAGCTGCTCCTGGGTCAGGTTGGGGTCCTTGCGCACGACGATGATCTTAACCTTCTCGCCCGTCACGCCATCCTCCACGCCAATGGCCGCCACTTCCCCTACTCCAGGGTGCAGCGCCACCACGTCTTCGATTTCATTGGGGTACACGTTGAAGCCAGAGACCAGGATCATGTCCTTCTTGCGGTCCACCAGGCGGATATAACCACGCTCGTCCATCACCCCGATGTCACCGGTCGACAGCCACCCTTCTGCGTCGAGCACTTCGGCAGTGGCCTCGGGGCGCTTCCAGTAGCCCTGCATCACCTGCGGCCCACGCACTTGCAGTTCGCCCTGCTCGCCAATGTCGGCCAACTCACCGTCCTCGCGCACAAAACGTACCCAGGTCGACGGCAACGGCACGCCGATGCTGCCGGTGAATTCCATCTCGCGCATGCGCGCAATGTTGATCGGGCTGATGCTCACCACCGGCGAACACTCGGTCAGGCCGTAACCTTCGATGATCGGCAGCCCGGTGACTTCCTTCCAGCGTTTGGCCACCGCCGTGTGGGTGGCCATGCCGCCCGCAATCACCATGCGCAGGTCGGAAAAGTCTCGCGCGCAGAACGCTTCGTTCTCCAGCAATCCGTTGAACAAGGTGTTGACTCCCGCGATGCCATTGAAACGTTCCTTGCGCAGGATCATCTGCACGCGCTTCACGTCCCTCGGGTTGGCGATCAGGATATTGCGCCCGCCCAGGCACATGAACATCAGGCAATTCACCGTCAGGGAAAAGATGTGGTACAGCGGCAGCAAGGTGACGTTGGTTTCCTGCTTGTCCTGATCCAGCTGATCACCGACCCAGGCCTTGGCCTGCAACAGGTTGGCGATGATATTGCGGTGGCTGAGCATCACGCCCTTGGCATCCCCGGTGGTGCCACCGGTGTATTGCAAAAAGGCCAGGTCGTCGCGGTGCATCTCCACCGGAAAATGGTTGAGCGCCCGCCCCTGTTTCAGCACCTGGTTGAAACGCACCGAACCACGCAGGTTGAACGCCGGCACCTGCTTTTGCACGCGGCGCAGGATGAAGTTCATCGCCGTGCCCTTGAAGGTGCCGAGCAAGTCACCGATGGCGGCGATCACCACGCGCTTGACGCTGCTGCCGGTGATGACTTTCTCCAGGGTATGCGCGAAGTTCTCGAAGATCACCACAGTTTCCGCGCCGCTGTCCTTGAGCAGGTGCTTGAGTTCATGGGAGGTGTACAGCGGGTTGACGTTGACCACCACCGCGCCGGCCAGGATCGTGCCCAGCAGGCAGATCGGGTACTGCAAGCAATTGGGCATCATCAACGCGACACGGTCACCTTTCTTGACGCCTTGGCCCTGTAGCCAGGCGGCAAAGGCATAGCCTTGCACCTGCCAGTCGGCATAGGTCATTTCGGTGCCGATGCTGACGTAGGCCACCCGTTCGCGAAACTTTTCCAGGTGCTCCAGGAACACCTCGCGCAGCGACGGGTAGTCCTCGATGCCCGCCTCGATATCCGCCGGGACGCCAGGCAGGTAAGCGTTCAACCAGATCCGTTCGGTGTGTTCCAGGCTTACAGCGTTCATGTTTTTGATAGAGCTACTTTTCGACGATGGCGGTAATGCCCAGCCCGCCGGCCGCGCAGATAGAAATAAGGCCGCGGCCGCCGCCGTTTTCATGGATGATCTTGGCCAGCGCCGCCAGTTGCCGGCCACCGGTGGCGGCGAAGGGATGGCCACAGCCGAGCGAGCCGCCGTTGACATTCATCTTCGCGCGGTCGATGGCCCCCAATGGTGCGTCCAAGCCTAGACGCTCGCGGCAATAATCGGCGTCTTCCCAGGCCTTGAGCGTGCACAGCGCCTGGGCGGCAAAGGCTTCGTGGATCTCGAAGAAATCAAAGTCATCGAAGCTCAGTCCTTCGCGCTTGAGCATGCGCGGCACCGCATAGGCCGGGGCCATCAGCAAGCCTTCGGTGCCGTCGACGAAATTCACCGCCGCTGTTTCGCCGGTGCGCAGGTACGCCAGCACCGGCCAGCCATGTTCGGAGGCCCATTCCTCGCTGGCCAGCAGTACCACCGACGCGCCATCGGTCAGCGGCGTGGAATTGCCCGCCGTGAGCGTACCGTTTTGCCGGTCGTAGGCTGGGGACAGGCCGGCGAGTTTCTCCAGGCTTGCGTCAGCGCGCAGGTTATTGTCGCGGGCCAGGCCGCGATGGGGGCTGATCAGGTCATCGAAGAACCCGCGTTTGTAGGCCGCGTCCAGGCGTTGATGGCTGGTGAGAGTCAGCTCATCCTGGGCCAGGCGCTTGATCTGCCAGCGCTTGGCCATTTCTTCGCAGTGTTCGCCCATGGACAAGCCGGTGCGCGGCTCACCATTGCGCGGCAGCAAGGGTTTGAAAAACATCGACGGTCGCACCTTGAGCAGCGCCTGCAACTTGGCGCCCATGCCTTTGGCGCGATTAGCCGCGAGCAAGGTGTGGCGCAGGGATTCATTGATGCCGATCGGCGCGTCGGAGGTGGTGTCGGAACCGCCGGCAATGCCCACCTCGATCTGACCCAGGGCGATCTTGTTCGCGACCAGCAAGGCCGCTTCCAGGCCAGTACCACACGCTTGCTGCACATCGTAGGCCGGCGTGTCCGGGGACAGGGTGGTAGACAACACCGACTCACGCGCCAGGTTGAAGTCCCGTGAATGCTTGATCACCGCCCCGGCGGCGAACTCACCCAGGCGTTGGCCGTGCAGGTTGTAGCGGTCGACCAGGCCCTGCAGGGCGGCCACCAGCAGATCCTGGTTGCTGTCGTGGGCGTACACGGTGTTGGAGCGAGCGAACGGGATGCGGTTACCGCCGATGATCGCCACGCGGCGAACCGGGGCCGGGCTGAAGCTGTAGTCACTCATTCTACGCTCTCTTTCCAGATGAATAGGCCGCGCATATGGGGCTTGTCGCCAGCGAAGTTGCGCACCTCGAACTCACGGCGGGCGCCGGTCACAGGGTGACTCCACAGCGCAACCTGGCCAGGCAGGAAGATCGGCAGCTTGAAGTCACAATGGGCCTCGGCCTGATCCAGCCCTCCGGGCGGTTGTTGCGCGGCGAGGGCGCGGCCCAGGGTCCACATGCCGTGGGCGATGGCGCGGCGGAAGCCGAAGAGCTTCGCGCCGATCACCGAGGTGTGGATCGGGTTGAAATCCCCCGACACCTTGGCAAACCGCCTGCCCAGGTCTGCGGGCAACACCCAGCGCTGAGTGCGCAACACGCCCTCCTCCTGCAACGGCAATACGTCGTCCCACGGTTCGCCGACCGGGTCTTTGACATTCCGGCGCAGGTACAGGCTGTCGCTCTCCCACACCCGCTCGCCGGCACTGTAGGCGCGCGTGGCGATGCTCAGCGCCTGGCCCTTGGGATGGGCGACCCAACGCTCGCAATACACCTCAAGCCGCAACGCCTGGCCTTCGCGCAGACGCTGGTGCTGACGAATGCGATTGGCCAGGTGCACCATGCCGCTCGCCGGGTACGGGAAACTGGGGCGGGTCAACAGCATCAGGTGCAGCGGGAACGCCAGCACATGCGGGTAGGACAACGGCACACCCTGCTCGCGACGAAAACCACAGGCGCGGCCGTACGCGGCAATGCCGTCGACAGACAACTCCACCGCCGAGCGCACCAGGCGTTCCCTGGGCAGCACAGGCGCACCGTCGGGCGTGGGTTTGCGCAGGGCTCGCACGCCCTCCAGCAGCAAGCGCGTGCGCGATGGTGGCGGGTCGATAATCTGTGTCACGTAGTCCATGGCTCAGGCTCCCAGCAGGCTTTGGCCGCACACGCGGACAACCTGGCCGTTGATCCCGCCCGACGCCGGGTGCGCCAGCCAGGCAATGGTCTCGGCCACATCGACGGGCTGCCCGCCCTGAGACATCGAGTTCATCCGCCGCCCCGCCTCACGAATCATCAGCGGGATCTTCGCGGTCATCTGGGTTTCGATAAACCCGGGCGCCACCGCATTCACCGTGACGTGCTGTGCAGCCGCACGCGGCGCCAGGCCCTGCACCAGGCCGATCACACCGGCCTTGGACGTGGCATAGTTGCTTTGCCCGAGGTTGCCGGCAATGCCGGAAATCGACGACACACAGACGATGCGCCCGCCGGGGTTCAGCCCTTGGCTGTCCAACAGCGCATGGCTGAGTTGCAATGGCGCCTCCAGGTTGACCGCCAGCACACTGCGCCAGGCGTCCTCGGTCATCTTCGCGATGGTTTTGTCACGGGTGATCCCAGCGTTGTGCACCAGCACATCGAAGGCGCCGTATTGGCTGACATGGGCCTGCAACAGCGAGGCCGCGTCCGCTGCGGTGATGTCCAACGGCAGCGCAGAACCGCCAACACTGTCTGCCGCCTGTTGCAGCGACGCTTGGGCCTGGGGCACATCCACGCACACCACATGGGCACCGTCCCGTGCCAGTACCTGGGCTATCGCCAAGCCAATGCCACGGGAGGCGCCGGTGACCAGTGCGCGACGGCCGGCGAACGGCTTGTCCCAGTTGACGGTGACGTGGCCGTCCACCGGTTTTTCCAGGCGTATCACTTGTCCGGATACATAGGCCGAACGGCGCGACAGGAAGAAACGCAGGCTACTGTCCAGCGCGTCTTCAGCACCTGGCGCGACGTACACCAACTGCACGGTGATCGCCCGGCGCAGCTCCTTGGCCAACGATCGCACCAGGCCTTCGAGGGCGCGTTGGGCGATGGCCTGGGGCAGGTCCTGGCAATGTTCCGGCGCAGTGCCGAGCACCACCACGCGACCGTGTTGGCCAATGCGTTTGGCATTGGCATGGAAGAACACATACAGCTCATCCAATTGCTGCAGGTCGGTCACGGCGGTGGCGTCAAATACCGCGCCCTGCACCTTGACCGTGGACGGCGCCTTGAGCGTGGCGGCAGTGGCGGCGACGGTGTCGGTAGCCGCGAACACGCGCTGCACCTCGACGGCCAGGCGCCCTGCCCCGGCGACGATCACCGGGTTGACCAGGCCTTGCTGGCCGCTGCGGTGGCGTTGCAGTGGCAAAGGCAGCGGCAAGCCGACGGCCTGGGCCAGGCGGCGCCCCCAAGGGGAATTAACGAACGAAAGGTAGCTGTCACTCATAGAGACATTCACTCACAACACATTCTGACCGTTTAAACCCGATCCCCTGTGGGAGCTGGCTGGCCTGCGATGCAGACCACCCGGTATGTCAGTCATACCGGGGTGATGCCTTCGCAGGCAGGCCAGTTCCCACATCGACCGTGCTTGCCCTAATTGACCGAAGCGTTTTCGCTGTGGCTGCTGCGGCGTTTCGCCGTCGGCTCCAGCGCTTGCTTGCGCTGCTGCAATGCCTCCAGCAACCCGAAGTCCTGCGGGAAGTCGTCCACCTGGATGCCGTGATCGGCGTATTCCACATAGCGCCCCAGCAAGGTGTCTTCGTCGTCGCTGATGAGGTCCAGCGCCCGCGCCTTGACGCGCCAGCCCGTGAAGGCCGTGGCGGAAAGGGGCATCGGTTCGATCAGGCCTTGCTTGACGGCGGGTTTGAGTCGCGCGTCGATCAGCTCTACCTGCGGCAACAGGCGGAAACCCAGTTCGCCGTAGGCCAGCTTGTCGATTTCCGGGCGTGGGATATAGGAATTGGCCAGCAAGCGGTCGCGGGTTTCGCCCGGTGTCTGGACCACGTCGGCCACTTGGGCCAGCAGGCGGTCCGACGGTTTGCGCAGCGGGATACCGAAGGGGAACGTCAACGCCTTCAGAAAGGTCGCGGCCGCTTTCGACGGGTAGTTAGCGAGTACTTCGGCCAGCGCTTCATGGGCGCGCAACAACGCATCCTGGGCCGACCAGTGCACCAGCGGCAGGTCGGCCTGGGGCCGGCCGTCATCTTCAAAGCGCTTGAGCACGCAGGACAAGATATACAGCTGCGACAGGATATCCCCCAGACGTCCGGTGATACTTTCCTTGCGCTTGAGGGCACCGCCCAGCACGCCCATGGAAATGTCCGAAACCAACGCGAGCACCACCGACAGGCGATTGGCCTGGCGGTAGTAGGACGCCAGTGCCGGTTCAGTCTTGGCCGGGGCAGAAATCAACCGCCCTCCTGTAAGGGAATGCACCGCTGCACGCACGGTATTGGCGAGCACAAAACTCACGTGGCCGAACATTGCGCTGTCGAACGCTTCCAGCGCTTGACGTCGGTCCGGGTTGCGCGCGGCTTCCATTTCGCGGAACACGTAGGGATGGCAGCGGATCAGGCCCTGGCCAAAGATGATCAGGCAGCGCGTCATGATGTTCGCGCCTTCCACCGTAATCGCGATGGGGCTTTGCTGGTAGGCGCGGGCCAGGAAGTTGTTCGGGCCCATGCAGATACCCTTGCCGGCGACGATGTCCATGCCGTCATTGACGATGATCCGCGCGCGCTCGGTGACGTGGTACTTGGCGATGGCCGAGATCACCGAAGGTTTCTCCCCCGCATCCAGGGACGCCACCGAGACCTTGCGCACCGCATCGCAGGCATACAGGTGCCCGGCCATACGCGCCAGTGGCGCCTGCACGCCCTCGAACTTGCCAATGGGCAGGCCGAACTGCTTGCGCATCGCCGCATAGGCGGTGGTACCGCGCACCGCGACCTTACCCAGGCCAACGTTGGCTGACGGCAGGGAAATGGCCCGGCCCGCAGCCAGGCACTCCATCAACATGCGCCAGCCGTTGCCGACTTGCTCGCGGCCACCGATCACCCATTCCAGCGGGATGAATACATCCTTGCCGGTGGTAGGACCGTTCTGGAACACGGCATTGAGTGGCCAATGCCGGCGACCGCTGTTGACGCCAGGATGGGAGGTCGGGATCAGCGCGCAGGTAATGCCCAGCGAGCCGGGAGTACCGAGCAAGCCATCCGGGTCTTCGGCGCGAAACGCCAGGCCGAGCACCGTGGCGATCGGGCCGAGGGTGATGTAGCGCTTGTCCCAGGTCACACGGAAGCCCAGGACCTCCTCGCCTTCATGCTGCCCTTTGCAGACGATGCCCAGGTCGGGAATCGCCCCGGCATCCGAGCCGGCATACGGGCTGGTCAGGGCAAAGCATGGAATGTCTTCACCCCGCGCCAGACGCGGCAGGTAGTAGTTACGCTGGGCATCGGTGCCGTAGTGCAGCAGCAATTCGGCCGGGCCGAGGGAGTTGGGCACCATCACCGAAATCGCCGCCGCCGAGCAGCGCGTCGACAACTTCATCACCACCTGCGAGTGCGCATAGTGGGAGAAGCCTTTGCCGCCGTACTGCTTGGGAATGATCATGCCGAGGAAGCCGGCATCCTTGGTGTACTGCCAGCCTTCGGGAGACATGTCCTGCCAGACCTGGGTGGTTTCCCAGTCGTTGGCGATGTCGCAGAGGGTTTCCACTTCGTTGTCGAGAAAGGCTTGCTCCTCAGCGCTCAGGCTGGCGGGAGCGGCTTGCAACAGGCGCTGCCAGTCGGGTTTGCCGCTGAACAACTCGGCATCCCACCACACGGTGCCGGACTCGATGGCAGCACGCTCGGTGTCGGACATGGCCGGCATGATCGTACGAAACAGGCCCAGGGCCCTGCTGGTGAGCAAGGTGCGGCGCAGGGGTTTGATCGTCATCAGCAGCGCGGGCAACACCACCAGTACCGCCGCGAGGGTGAGGCCCAACCCGGCCACCACGTTGAACAGGTAACCCGCTGCCAACCAGACCAGGCCAGCGCCCAGCCAGTGGGTAGCAGCGGCTTGTCGATACGCCAGGGCAATCGCAGCTGCGAAACCCACCAATAACCAGATAACCATGTGGATACCTCTACTCGGTTCAGGGTACGGCCTACGCTCGGCAGGTCTGATGACCTGTAGCGCAAAGCCACACTATAAAATTCCAAAACCACATTCAAATTTTATTTTGAAATTTTTATTTAATGCGTGGATAAAAAAAATGGCTGCTCAGGTCAGCCTGGTTCAGCCGTGAGGTGACTAATCGATAAGGGTCGCTACCGCGACCCTTCGCCAAACGGTACTGACGTTGCGCCAAACAGGTTGTGAGGTTGGATCAGAACGCATACGTCGCAGAAAGACTGACAACCTCACCCTTCGCATCTGCCTTGCCATCCAAGCTTGCTCCGCCAAGACGATCCTGGTTTTGCGTGCGCAGCTTGGCTTTCTCGACGAACTGCCGCGAGTAGGCACCATCAATACTCAAGCCTGGGATGGCGCGGATGTTATAGCCAAACCCCAGGGACGCAAAAATCCGATCCCCGTCAGGAATACGCGGGTCGCGTGTAGAGTTGCGCGTAGGCGTCTGGTCGGTGGCAACACCTGCGCGGAAGGTAAAGTCATCGGTGAATTTGTAATCGCCGCCCAGCGACACCATCCAGGCATCCTTGTAGTTATAGGGAATCGACACAATTTGCACACCGTCGGACTTCAACGTCAGCGACTTGAACGACGACCATTGGGTCCAGGTCACACTGGCGCCCAAGGTGAGGCGATCGTTGAACTGGTGTACCCAGTCGACGGAGGCATTGGCCGGAACGTCCAATTGTGTAGACGCATTGGCGCCGTTGGAGTTGAGGGTAAGTCCCGGATAAGCCAGCGCTGGCAGGCCGCCGTCGATCAGTGACTTATTCGCTTCGTCCGCATAAATGCTGTACTTGCCTTCGAGCTTATTCTTGATTTTCGCGTGGTAGTTCAGGCCCAAGGTGTCGAATTCAGTGGGTTTCCAGACGACGCCGGCAAACCAGCCCACGGAGGTGTTGTCAACCTTGACACGCATCAACGAGTTACCCACGCCAGAGGGGAACGGAATACCGATGGTGGGTGACAACGCCGCTGCCGCATACAGGTCTAGGTTCTGGCTTACAAAGCCCTTGGTGTGCTGGACAATTGCGCCGGCACCCACCGAGAACTGGTCATTGACCTTGAAGGACAACGAACCGGTCACACCGACGGTTTCAATACGCGTATCGACGGCGAAGTCACGACCAATCCAATCCTGATCCCACGTGGTACGCGCACCCAATGGCACCACTTGGCTAAGTCCGAAGGCAAAACGATCATTGATCGGCATCACCATGAAACCGGTTGGCAACCAAGCAGTAAAACCACCCTGACCGCCATCCCCCGTACGCGGAGTGGAACTCAGGTCCGTGGGGTCGACAGCGGCAGGCGGGTTACCGGCATAGTCCTTGGCTGTGCCTTTGTACTTGATATCGATCCGCGCGTAATCGACAGTGAACTGGGAAACGTTGCGATCGATAAAAGCCATGGCCGCCGGGTTGTTATAAGCTGCGGAAGGGTCGTTCTGAAACAGCGATCCCCCACCGAAGGCGCGCCCCCATCCTGGAGCACCGAAAGTCGGTGTAGCAAACCCGCCAGCGTGTGCGTGCCCTGCCGCAGTGATGAGCCCGCCGAGAACGGCGAGGCTCAACAAAGTGCGTGCCTGCTGCTTCTTATTATTCATGCTCCACTCCTTTATTGTTTTTATCTTCCACGATCGGTTTCACCGACCTGGACTCACGCAACCAGTGCCTCTTGCGAGGCACTGGCGTCTTTCAACGTGTGATCATCACGTCAAGCGCGCTACGCTTATGGAGAAACGGTAAAGGCAGGGTTTGGCACTGCGGTCAGAGCCGTGATCTTGCAAGAGCCCACTGTCTGGGCGCTGGGCACGCTGAGGGTATTGGTGCTGTTGTTGAAGCCAACATTGATGGTCACGGGTGAAGCGCTGCAGTCCGACAAGATCTTGAATTTCACGCCCGAAACCGTGCCGGTGAAGGCAGTCGGACCACCGCCGGTGACCGCGAGGGACCATGGCAGCCCTTGCAGGACAGGCACTGCGCAGAGCGAGTTGGAACCGCTGACTGTGGCGCCGGTGATGGACGCGCCGGAGCCGTTGGCGGCAACGGTGCCGGTAAAGACGATGTTGCAGGTGACCGGAAGATTCAGGGAAGCCGGCGATGTAACAGTGATCGAACCTGTCGTGGAGAATGCCGCACCCGCCGGTGCGATAGTTGCCGCATTGGCCATCGAAACAGCACCGAAGCACAGCGCGAACGAAGTTGCACAAACGAGGGTTTTCAAGCTTTTCATTGTTTTTCCTCACATGTTATGGCGAGTCATTCGCCAGGGGTAATGGCCATGATCGAGAGGTCACGGTGAATCTGCAGAACTTCCCTTTCCAGCCAAATTTCAATTCAATTACCGCACCAACATCCGACGGTTATTCCACAACTTTGAAGTTCGGCGGCATCTTGATCGACACCGTCTTGATCGTGCAGTCTTCGCCAATGGGCACATTGGCGGCTTCCAACTTGCCGGTGGCGTTATCCCACGTACCCTCGGCAGTCGAAGGCCCGCACTTTCCGCCCAGACCAAAGGCATGCACGTCCACGCTGATCTTCGACATGGAGCCACTCTTGGTGTCTTTCGCCACTAACACCCACGGCAAGTTGATGGCTTCGACCCGGCTGCACTTGAGGCCGCCGTCGAATTCGACTTTGTCGACGTTTACCGAGGAGCCATCCGCGGCGACCTTGCCGGCGACCTTGATGGTGCAGTCGGCGCTGATCAGCGCACCTTTGGAAAAGCTGATGGGGCCCTGGGCCGTAAAGGCGCTACCGGCCGGCTCGATGCGCGCGGCCTGGGCCTGGTGATAGGCGATCAGGCCCAGCGCGGCCAATACGATATGGGTGGTGAACTTGGCAGGTGCTTGCATGGTGTACGTCCTTCCCTTTAATTATTTTTGTTCGGGTCAAACAACTTTCTGGCAACGGTTCTGGAAAAATTCGGGCGATAAAGGCCTGCGCGGCACGCAGGCCCCGAATATGCAAACAACGTGTTACTTGAACTTAGAACGGTGTGGCGCTGTTGCTGTACTTCTCCAAGTACTTCAACCGTTGTGAGGGCTGAAGGTTGGTCAGGGTGATATCCCCGGCGTAGTGATTCAGCACCCGATGGTCCATGCGACGGCGCCACAAGTACGGCACGTAGGCCCAGACAATCATGCTGGCGTAACCATAAGGCAGTTGCGGCGACTCATCGAAATGGCGCAGCGACTGATAGCTGCGGGTCGGGTTGGCATGGTGATCCGAGTGGCGCTGCAATTGGAACAGGAAGATATTGGTGACAATACGATTACTGTTCCAGGAGTGGCGTGGCGAGCACCGCTCATAACGACCATTGGGTAACTTCTGGCGCTTAAGGCCGTAGTGCTCGACGTAGTTGACAACTTCCAGCAGCGAGAAGCCGTAGATGCCCTGGATAATCAGGAACGGAATCACTGCCGCGCCCAGCCAGGCGATCATCGCGCCCCACAACACCACGCTGTACATCCACGCGCTGAGCACACCGTTCTGCCAGTGCCACGCCGGCAGGCCGATCTTGCGCAGGCGTTCACGTTCAAGGTTCCACGCCGAGCGGGCGCTGAACCACACCGAGCGAGGCAGGAACGCCCAGAAGCTTTCCCCAAGTCGGGAGCTGGCCGGATCTTCCGGCGTGGCGACCCGCACGTGATGCCCACGGTTGTGTTCGGTGTAGAAGTGCCCGTAAAAGGTCGGAGCCAGGGTGACCTTGGCCAGGAACACTTCCAGTGCATTGGGCTTGTGCCCCAGCTCGTGGGCCGTGTTGATCGCAATGCCAGTGGCGGCACCAGTCGACATCGCCATGCCCAGGTAAGTGAACCAGCTTGCCTCACCGTGCAGTTGAGTACGGGCGGTGATGTAGCTGGCGGCATGAGACAGCCAACTGGACGGCTCCAGGTTCGCAGCCGCCTGCAACAGGCCGCCCTGGATGATCCAGTCGATACCGCCAGCGGCGAGCCAACCGGTGATCACCACCGACGCGATGACAAACAGCACGCCGGTGTAGACGATCCAGCGATAGTAGCTTTGGGATTCGAGGTGGCTGACGGCGGATTCGGGTGGGTTGCTCACGTCCTCACCGAGCAAGCCGTCGATCAGCGGGATCAGGCCGAAGATCACCAGTACACCGACCCACCAGAGTTGCTGGATGCCGGTGGTGATGGCCAGGGCGCCAGAGAGCAAGGGGGTGGCCAGCGGCATGATGCCCAACCACCACAGGTGGCGCTTGCCGTCGGTCCATACGCTTGGGGCTGCCAGAGTCTGGTTCATGGCAACCTCCGTGGCAGGGAAGCAGAAAACAGGTTCAGGGAGCACTGAATGCTCCAGGAAATCAACCATGCGATAAAAGACGTTTTTTTCATTTTTATTCGCTCTTAGGCATTTCAAAAATCATTTCAAAACAAACATTGAAATATTTTTTTAAATAAATAGCGCGGAATCGATAGGTCGTCAACTACTTTTTCAAGCCCTTTTGAACGTGACCAGGCAGTCTCTTTTTCAGCCATTTGGTCAGGTCTCTAGGGCGAGCATTTCGGACGGTCCAACCCGCGATGAGGGCCACGGTTATTTGTTCACCACGGCTAATGACGGCTGCCGGGTCGCGGCGGCTTGCGATGGCCGCGTGCGCTTGGCCAACTGCTGCACCGCCTCTACCACCCTCGCGGTGGCGGTGATCGGCAGCATATGCCCGCACCCTTCCACGACCTGCATCTTGAGGCCCGGAACCTTGTCAGCCAGGGCCTGGCCGTGTGTGCGAAAGTCCAAGACCTTGTCGCGGGCGCCGTAGATAAGGCTGATGGGCAGCGTCAATTGCGGGTAGCGCTTGACCATATCCGGCAGGTAGTCGTTGACCTGGGCAATCTCGCTGGACGCGGCGTAGAAGTTGTCGGGACGCATGCCCAGCAGCCCGCCCCCACGGGTGGCGAAATCTTCCGGGGCCGTGTCGGGGGCGAACACGCCCTTGACCACCGAGCGCCGCGTCAACAGGCCCATGGGCACGGTGAGGGTGTGGGACACCCAACGCCGCAGCCAGGCCGGGCGCACGGCCAGCGACCAGAACACCAGCGGCAACGTGGGTTGGGGATGGGTCAGTGGCGCCACCAGCACCAGCCCTGATACGGAGTGGGGATGGTCGAGCGCCAGCGCCAGGGAAATTGCGCCACCGAGGGAGTGCCCCAGCACCAGGGGTTTATCCAGCCCCAGCGTGTTGATAAAGGCCGCCACCTGGCGTGCCTGCGCTGGCAGGTCGGCGGCGGTGCCTTTATGGCGGGTGGAATAGCCCGACCCTGGGCGGTCGAGGGTGATGACACGAAAGTGCTCGCGCAATTGCCCGGACAACGCGTAGGTCAGGTTGCGGCTGCTGCCCATCAGCCCATGAATCATCACCAACGGTGGGCCCTTGCCTTCATCGCAATAATGAAAGCGCTCGCCGTCGACCTCCAGAAAACGCCCGTTGATCGGAACGGCAGCTTCAATGCGCCGCGTCATCCACGCGCTGAACCCCCACAAAACGGCGCTGGCGCCTATGAAAACAGCCGCAGCGATAACCCACTCGACAGCCATAGCTCGGTCCTCTGCATCCCTGCAGCTGGCGACCCGACCGGAATTGATCAAGGCCTCAGCCATCGTCCACACCCTGGACCTGAACTTCGTGCCTGTCCGTCGGACAAGTCGCACATAAGGAGCCTGGGACTAGCGTAGGCGATATTTTCAGGTAGATTATTTAAAATCTTTTTTAAAATAAGTAATTCAATTTTTCTTTGCAATGGTGTTTTATCTAAAAGACAGAACAAGAAAAGGAGCACACCCGATGCCCACGAAGGACTGCTTATGAATGCCAAGCGTGAATCAATCGACATCGCCATCATCGGCTCAGGCTTTGCCGGCCTGTGCATGGCAATCAAGCTCAAGGAAGCCGGGTTCACCGACTTCTTCATCGCCGAGCAGGCCGACACCCTCGGCGGCACCTGGCGGGACAACCACTACCCGGGCTGCGCCTGCGATGTGCAGTCCCATGTGTATTCGTTTTCCTTCGCGCCCAACCCAGACTGGACGCGGCAATTCGCGCCGCAGCCGGAAATCCGCGCCTACCTGGAGCAATGCGCCACGCGCTTTGCGTTAACGCCCTTCCTGCGTTTCGGCATGGGCCTTGAGCGCGCAGTGTTCGATGAGCACCATCAACGCTGGCAATTGAGCTTCAGCGATGGCCGGGAGGTCAGCGCGCGTGTGCTGGTGTCGGGCATGGGCGGCCTGTCGCGCCCGGCACTCCCGGATATTCCGGGCCTCGACAGTTTCAGGGGCAAGCGCTTTCACTCCCAACAGTGGGACCACGAGTATTCCTTGAAGGGTAAACGTGTCGCGGTGATCGGCACCGGCGCCAGCGCCATTCAGTTCGTACCCCAAATCGCGCCGCACGTAGCCCACCTCGACCTGTTCCAGCGCACCCCACCGTGGATCATGCCCAAACCCGACCGGGCGATTGCACCGTTCGAACGCTGGCTGTTCAAGCATCTGCCCTTCACCCAACGCCTGGTGCGCAGCGCTTTCTATTGGGCGCTGGAAGGCCGTGTGGTCGGCTTTGCCTTGCACCCACGGCTGATGAAAATGGTGCAGAAAATCGCCCTGCGTCACTTGCACAAACAAGTGGCTCGGCCGTCTTTGCGCAAGACCCTGACCCCGGACTACACCATCGGCTGCAAGCGCGTGCTGATTTCCAATGACTACTACCCCGCGTTGTCGCGCAGCAATGTCGAGGTGGTCACCGATCGCGTGCTGCGCATCGAAGCCGACGGCGTCATCACCGCCGATGGCATCAAGCACCCGGCGGACTGCCTGATCTTCGGCACTGGCTTCCAGGCCACAGACCCCCTGCCCCGTGACTGCATCATCGGGCGCGGCGGTGTGGACCTGATGGACACCTGGCAAGACGGCGCCCACGCCTACAAGGGCACCACGGTGCCCGGCTATCCCAACCTGTTCCTGATCGTCGGGCCCAACACCGGCCTGGGGCACAACTCGATGATCCTGATGATCGAAGCCCAGGTGACCTACATCCTCGATGCCCTCCAGCAAATGCAGCGGCACAGCATCGCGACGGTAGACGTCAAACCCGCCGTGGAAAGCGCCTACAACCAGCAATTGCAAGCCAAGCTCAAACGCACCATCTGGAATACCGGCGGCTGCCAAAGCTGGTACCTCGACCCGCGCACCGGCAAGAACACCACCCTATGGCCGGGTTCGACCTGGCGCTTCAAACACGTCACCCGGCAGTTTGCGCTCAAGGATTATGTCGCTGATCTGCTGCCGACCAACGCGCCCAGCCACCCTGCGCCGGCGCCCCACTCCACCGCAGAAGGCAGCCTGTCATGAAATCATTCAATGGCCGTGTAGCGGCAATTACCGGCGCCGCTTCCGGGATGGGACGCGCCCTGGCATTGGCCTTGGCGCGAGAAGGTTGTCACCTGGCGCTCGCGGACAAAAACAGCCAGGGATTGGAACAGACCTTGGCGCTGATCAAGTCCTCGACCCTCGCCCCGGTGGTGATCACCACCCAGGTGCTGGATGTGTCTGATCGCCAGGCCATGGAACATTGGGCCGCCCGTTGCGTGGCCGAGCATGGCCAGGTCAACCTGGTGTTCAACAATGCCGGCGTTGCCCTGTCGAGCACGGTGGAGGGCGTGGACTACGCCGACCTGGAATGGATCGTCGGCATCAATTTCTGGGGCGTGGTCCACGGCACCAAGGCCTTCCTGCCGCACCTGAAAGCCTGCGGCGAGGGTCATGTGATCAACACGTCCAGCGTGTTCGGCCTGTTCGCCCAACCGGGCATGAGCGGCTACAACGCAACCAAGTTCGCCGTGCGCGGCTTTACCGAATCCCTGCGCCAGGAGCTGGACATGCAACGCTGCGGCGTCTCCGCCACCTGCGTGCACCCCGGCGGCATCCGTACCGATATCTGCCGCAGCAGCCGTATCGACGCGAACATGACTGGGTTCCTGATCCACAGCGAACAGCAGGCGCGCGCCGACTTCGAAAAGCTTTTCATTACCGACGCTGACCAGGCCGCCAAGGCGATCCTGCACGGCGTACGCAAAAACAAACGTCGCGTGCTCATCGGTCGCGACGCGTATTTTCTTGACCTGCTCGCCCGCTGCCTGCCGGCGGCCTATCAAGCCCTGGTGGTGTTCGCCAGCAGGCGCATGGCCCCCAAGCCACGCACGCCGGTGTTTGAAACCAACGACGAGCCCCGTCTCTGAACAGGAGCACGCACCATGTTGCCGATCCGCCGTGACATCCGTTTTGCCCTGCCACCCGAACGCATCAAGAACTGGCACGAACAGGGTCCCTTCATCACGCATTTCTTCAATGCGCTGTCGCTGCTGTTTCCGCAGGGCGAGCTGTTTTTCATGGACAGCGTGCGCCACTACCGCCAGCGCATCGACGACCCGGCGCTGAAAAAAGAGATCCAGGGGTTCATCGGCCAGGAAGCCATGCACAGCCGCGAGCACGTCGCCTACAACGACCTGTTGCAAGCCGCAGGGCTGCCCGCGCATACCCTGGACCGCCGGCTGAAGTTCATCCTCGACCTGCAGAAAAAACACCTGCCCGCGTCCTTCAACCTGGCGGTCACCATTGCCCTTGAACATTACACGGCAATGCTGGCCGAAATCCTGTTGAGCGACCCGTCCCGCTTCGGTGAATCACTCAAGGGCTACCAGCAGATGTGGTACTGGCACGCCCTGGAGGAAACCGAACACAAGGCCGTGGCGTTTGACGTGTGGAACCGCGTGATCAAGCCGGGCCCCATGCGCTATTTGCTGCGCACCGGAACCATGCTCACCACGACGGTATTCTTTTGGCTGGTGGTGTTCGACTTCCACCTGCGCCTGCTGATTGCCGACCGCAAGTCCGGCGGGCACCTGAAGGGCTTCTGGCGCATGTTGAAATTCCTGTATGGGCCGAAGGGCGTTTTCCCACGAATGCTGGTGCCGTGGCTGCACTACTTCAAACCCGGCTTTCACCCCTGGGACCATGACAACCGTGCGCGCCTGGACGGTATCGACGGATTGATCGAGGAAATCGAGCAGACTCAGCGCGGTTATTAGGCTTGGGCCATGGCCTCGCGCTCACGCACAAAGCCTTGCAACTGATCGCCCGGCAGCGCCTTGCTGAAGTACCAGCCCTGGATAATCAGATCGGCGCCGGTACTCAGGAAGGCCAACTGCTCGGCAGTTTCCACCCCTTCCACCACCACGCCCAGGTTCAGCGCCTCACAAAAACGCAGCATGCCGGTCATGACCTGGGCGCCCTTGGGGTCGTGCTGGGCCACTACGAAGCTGCGGTCGATCTTGATGAAGTCCACCGGGAACTGGTGCAAGTAACTCAAGGCAGAAAACCCGGTGCCGAAGTCGTCGATGTAGACCTTGGCACCGATGGCCTGCAGTTTCTGGATGGTCTGGCGGGTGGACTGGATATCACTGACCAGCGCGTCTTCAGTGATTTCCACCGAGACCTGCCCGTGGGCCTGGGCCAGGATCTCCACCAGGCGTTCGCCGTAAGCGGCGTCGGTCAGGGTCGCACTGGAAATATTGATGGTCATCGGCAAGCTGAAGCCGAGTTTCTGCCACTTCTGGTATTGGCGAACCGCCTGGGACGCTACCCACACATCCACATCCGGCATCAATTGCGCCTGGGCCAGCCATTGCAGGAACTCCCACGGCGAATGCACCTTCCCCTCGGCATCACGGGCACGCATCAACGCTTCACAACCGGTGCACAGGCCAGTGCGCGTCGAGACCTGCGGCTGGAATTCGAGATAGAACTCGTAGTCGCTGATCTGCTGGATACGGCTCAGCTCACTGGCTTGGCGCGCCAGGATCTTGTGGGACGCGAGCACCGAGTCCACCTCGCGCAAGCGCCCCTTTTCTTCAAGGCCACGGAAGGTCATGTCCAGTGACTTGAGATACACCGTGCCACCTTCGGTGGCCTGGCGATGGATCGCACGCACATAGGGTGCATACACCAGGGTGCCAAGCCCCAACAGCGCCACTTGCAGCGCCACCGCAACCAGGTCGCCGTGGGTACTGAGGTAGGCATTGAGCAACACTGGCGCGGTAAACGGTACGCTGACCACCGCCGGCGACACCCATCCCATCTGCACCACCGTCAACGCCACCATGGCGTTAAGTGCGGGGACGATCAGAAACGGTATGAACAAGCGCGGATTGAGGATGATCGGCAAACCGAACAACAGCACCTCACTGACGTTGAACAGTGACAGCGGCAAACTCGCGACCGCCAACAGGCGCATGGACTGGCTCTTGGAGAACAGCAGGATTGCCAGCAACAGACACAAGGCCCCCCCTGAACCGCCGATGAATGCAAAGCTGCCCAACAGGCCGTTGTTCAACACATACTTGATCGGCTCGCCCGCCGCCAATGCCGCGCTGTTCAGCACCACGGCCTGGTCCAGCACGTCGAACAGCGGCTGCATGGCGTACACGCCGTGAATGCCGAAGAACCACAGCAGCGAATTCATCAGGGTCACGAACAGGCCGCTGCCGTAGGGCGACTCCAAGGCGTGGAGCACCTGAGGCCCCTGTAACTGCGCCACATAGGGGATCTGGAGCAACAACGACAGCAACACCACCAGCACCAAGGCAGTGATAGCGCCCGGCACCACCATATTGATGGCGCCGCGCAGGTTGTGACCCACCAGGTCTTCGTTGACCAGTCGTGTCCAGCGGTAACGATGCAGCCGCGCAATGGCCGGCACATTCAGCAGCGGCGAGGCAATGGCGATAAACAGTACGAAGGTGGCCGAAGCCCGGGGGTAGTCGCGCAGGATAAACGTCGCTACCACGACATGGGCCAGGCACAGGAACGCCACGGGCAGTTGCGGCAGTCGATGCTGGATCGCCAGCATGTAGCCAATGGAGGCGGCGACCAGCAGCGGGATCACCGAGCTGATCTGGTTGTGCAGGCCGGCCAGGAACGCCACCACCTGCGGATCCAAGCCCAGTACGCGAGCACATTCGGACAGGATCAGAAAACCCGCTGACACCAGCAGGCACGGCAGGATCCACAGTAACCCTTCGCGGATCGCTCGCAGCGACTCGGTGCTGGCCAGGGCGGCCAGACGTTGCGTGAAGAAAAGCTTGAACAGCGTTTGCGCCATGACCCATCCCTCTGCCCATCGCCCACTGTCCCTGGAAGGCAGGGCCGGATACACCGGGCTAACGCTACACGTCCGGGCACGATGAGCGAAAGCCTTTTGCCCTCCGTCTTGGTGAATTTTGCGCCTTGGATGGCAAGTAACTTCCTGGTTTTCCAAATAGTTGAATTTTCCGACCTGGGCCACTCGTCGAATCTGCTTCAATAAGGGCTGTAGGAGTGTCACCCTGACCTGCCCTTTATGTGGAGCACGCCCTTGTCACAACCCGGTGATAACCACCAGCGCGCGCTGGACCGATTCCTTGACGAACACCCCGATGTCGCCACCGAACTCAATAGCCTGAATCCGTTGGCCGCCCAAGCCAAAGGCGAAACCCTGGCGCAGTACCGCGCCGAACGGCTGCATGAAGCCTTCGAAGCGGAAGCCGAGCGCCAGGGGCTGTTTGCCTGGGAACTCACGCTAAAACTCACCGCCGAATCTTCCGAAACCTTCGAAGCGCAGCGCCTCGAAGTGCATAAGGAAGTGGCGCAGATGGCAGGCCTGAGCTGGGACGAGTACTGCCAGCTGCACGACCTGGCCGGTTGACGCGTTACATCGAGTACCAGCGATGTCGTCTGCCCCCCAGCACCTCACGCAGTTCGGCGACAGATACGGTTCTCTGCTCGGGGTCCGTCGCCAATGCCGAGCACAATGCAGGCCAGTAATGCCTGGGCAGCTGCCTCGGCCTTGGTAAAGCCTGGTCGCGCCGGCCGGGGCGCCGTCCTTCAGCGAGTTCATAGAGCACGCAGGCCGCCCCGTAGAGGTCGGCGCTCGCCGACGGCAGTCCTCCGGCCATCAGCTCAGGCGCCGCATAGGCAGGCGTCCAGGCGTTCAAGCGACTGCGGCTCAAACCTGGCAACCCAGCGCTCGCCTGCACCTCGGCGTGCGCCAGGCCAAAATCGAACAGGCGCACCCCCTGCTCTCCCACCATGATATTTGCCGGTTTCACATCACCGTGCAGCACGCCCTGCCGATGGGTATAGGCCAGCGCATCCAACAGTTGCAAGGCCATCGGTTGCAGCTCTTGCCACGGCAAGCCCTGCGGACGCTCCGGGAGCAGGCGGTCCAGGGTGAGGCCGGGCATCAGTTCCATGGTAAAGAATGCCCTCTGGTGAGCCGTGTCCACCTCGAAAGAAAATGCCCTTACCACGTGATCATGTCGCAGGCTGCGCGTCATGGCGAACTCGCTGTACAGCAGCAAATGCGCATCGGTGGACGCGCAAAGGGGCTCGCCCAACAGTTTAAGCGCCACGCGGCAGTCCGGTTCGCCTAACGTTTCATGCAACAGGTCCCGGGCGCGATAAACCACGCCCATACCTCCCGTCCCGAGAACACGTTCAAGCTGATAACGCCCTGCCAGCAGGTTCGGCGGGCATACCGCGGTCATGACTGCACCACCACGGCGGTAAGATCATCCAGCGCAGGCCCCCGCAACGCTTGGCTGAACAGTCGGTCTACCACCTGCCACGGCATGCCTGCACTCATGGCACTTCCCAGTTCGCGGTGGCGAAGCCCCTGGTACAGGCCATCGCTGCACAGTAAAAACACGTCCCCGGGATAGAGGCGAAATTCGAGTATCTCGAGGCTCAGTGGCTGTCGGGCACCAATTGCGCGAGTCAAGGCCCTGGCATCTGGATGGCTCCGCGCTCGTTCCAGGCTGAGTCGCTGTTCATCCATCAGTTGCTGCTGTAGAGAGTGGTCGCGCGACAGTTGATACAGGCACTGACTTCGCCAGAGGTAGCATCGGCTGTCCCCGGCCCATATGCAGGCTGCTCGTTCGTGTTCGAGCAACAGCACAACCACCGTACTGCCCATGACACCTGCCAGGCCATCGGCGGGTTGCAATTGGTTGTCGAGGCCGCGCAGGCAGCGTCGGACCGCGTCGATGCGTTGATCGAAGCCGCCTCCAGCTGGCAGCGCAGCCAGCTCACTGACCACCCATTGACTGGCCACATTACCGGCATGATGACCGCCCATGCCATCGGCGACTGCCCAGCAGCCGCGTTGCGGGCAATCCAGCAATGCATCCTCATTGCGCACACGGCCCTTGCCTTGCGCCGTGCGTCCGGCACTTTGCCAAGGCTGCGCCCGACTCACAATTGCTCCGGCAGGCGGAAGGTGCGCCATGTCGCCATCTGGAACGGGCTGGGGTTGCGTTGGCTGGTGAGCAGGTAATTGGCACGCAGCCCGGCCAGGTCGGCCTTGAGTATCTGCGCGCCCCTGCCACTTGCCGGCTCGCTTTGCATCAAGTCGAAAAATCGGAACATCGACCAGGCTCCGCGATCTTTTTCGATCCCCACTGGCCGCTCTGTACCGCGTTCCAGTACCAGGCTGCTGCGACCGTTGTCTGCCTCGGCCGGCCATTGGAAGGTCATCGGCACGATCGGGCCATGCCGGTATTCCAATTGCTGACCGCCCAGCTGCAGCGTTGCCCGGCTGACAGCCTGATCCAGGCTGTAGGGCGCCAGTGTGAATCGAACGGCCCAATCGCCCTGGTCCTCGGCAAAAAAACCCTGGCGAATGGTCTGGGCCTTGGTCAGTTGGTCCAACAACGAACGTGAGACTGGCAAGCTGCGCCCGTCCAGGGCACGCAAGCGATAGCGGTTGCCCTCGACACTGACAAACGGCCGCAGGTAACCGTCATAAAAACGCTCCATGCTCCCGTGTGGTTTAAAGAACGCCTGAAAGTCACCCAGCGCAACATCGCTGCCGGCATGGGCGGTGAATGGGTAGCGGTTCTGGATCGCCTTCACATAAAAGCCATGGATCTCGCTTTGATAACGCTGGTTGATATACCCGTACGCGCCATCAAGCAGATGGCGCCAGTTTTGCTCGGCGACCCCCTCGAACCAGCCCTTGAGCGGCTGCGGCAAGCGCGCCGCCGCATCACGCAAGTTGCCCAATAGCGGTTGCTGCCCATCTATCCGTTGCCTGGCGAGCTTGAACGCTGCCTGCTCAGGTGAACTGTCGCGGTTCAGTGTCGACACTTGCAGGTTCAGCTCATCGAGCAAGCGCACCACCTGCGTCAACTCGCCCCCAGGTTGCTGCTCTTCATCGAGCAATTGGTGCAAAGGCTCAAAGCGGCGCTGCAATACGCGTCGGGCATTATCGGGCAATGCCTTGGCGAGCACGCTGGATGCTGTCGCGACCGTCTCGGGGATCTTCGGGCTCACCGTACCCAGCAGTTCATGGGCCGGCATAAGCCGTGTGTTTTCACGCACCTGCCGCAACAACTGCACCAACGTCGACTGCGTGGAAGTCAGGCTCGCGAGCTGCTCCGCGCTATTGCGCAGGCTGTCACTTTCCAGCAGCCTGACTCGACCCAGCGCATCACTCCAGGCATCGGCGTATTCACTGAAATAGCGCTGCTCCAGCGCCAACATCAGCTTGCGCAGCTCCAGTACGCCGAGGTCGGTGGTTTCCCCTAGCACCCAGTTATCCTGGGCAATGGCATTGACCAACCGAGGGCCTTGCGCTTCGAAATACTGCAGGTATTTTTTGCTGTAGAAACCCGGAATAGGTGGCTCAAGCCTGGAAAATGCCGGACCTTCGGCCAGGCGGTAAGGTTCCAGGTTCCGCGCTTGTTCCCGCAGCGTCCGGTACACCACGTCTGCCAGTGATTCTGCACGTAATGCCAGCCGAGCCTGGGCGACCAACTCATCGTTCAACGGCATCACAAACCCTTGCCCGATAAGGCGTGCAAAGTGCTCATTGAGGCGTTTACGCTCCCCAGGGTCGGCCACGGCCCCGAGCGCCCATTGCCCAGCCACTTGCTCTGCGAGCCAAGCCTTATCACGGCGCTCGGGCAGGTTGAGCATCAGGTAGGCCCGCAGGTTGTCCAGCAACCGTTCACGGTCACCCAGGCTCGCTCGTACCTGCTCCTCGAACAGCGTGGTCACGTAGGGCAGCAATTGCTGATGCAAGGCGTGTTCGTAGGCATTGGTCAACGTTGGATGAATTACCTCACCCTGATACAAACCCACCCGATCAATCCACCGCGCCTCTGCCGTCAGAGGAAATACTTTTGTGGCCGCCAACCGACTGTCCAGCAGCGCCAATAACGCAACGCGTGCGTCCGGAGGGACCGGCGTGGGCTTGACCAATTCCAATAGCTGAACCAGCCGCTGATGGTTGAACGAGTAGCCGTGCGTCCACAACGCTCCCGCGCAAGCGATGACAATGGCTGCGGCGAGCGCCATTAAGCCGTGGCGTCGACGTATGCGTTGTCGCTCCGTGGTATGCAAACCGGCCAGATCGGCCTGCGCAAACACCACTCGATTGAACAGGCCCTGGACAAAATGGGGACGTACATCAACGGTACTCGCACAGGTCAAGTAGAACCCGCGCAGACCATTGATACGCTGATGGCGATGGACCGAAAACGCCGTCTCGATAAACAGCCACAGACAATCGCCGAGGTGGGCGACTTGCTGAGGGAAATCCAGCATCCGGCCTCGTCGCTCAGGGTTGCGTTCTTGATGCAAACGGGGGATCAGCTCGGCCCCCAGGCGTTGCAACAGGACCTCGAAGGCTTCACGTACCTCGGCGATAGGCGTACCGGTCGTGTCTGTGACCAGGCGCCCGCCCAGCACATCCTCGGCGCTGTCGCCCTGTTGCGCATCGAAGAACTCGGCAAACCCCACCAGTCGGTCCGCCTGGGTCAACACTAGGTAAACCGGCACATCCACATGCAGTGTCTGCTGGATTTCCTGCAGGCGGGTGCGTACATGACGCGCGTGGAGTTCCAGGTCATGTTCATTGCTGCGCAAAAGCGTATCGACCGACAGCGTCACCACTACGCCGTCGAGCGGCCGTGTCCTGCGCCTTGACTTGAGCAGGCCGAGCATTGTCGACCACCCTGCCGCATCCACAGAAGTGTGCGGTTGGTCCAGGTATCGGCCAGCCATCTCGACCATCACCGCTTCATCCGCAAAATACCAGTCACAGTAAGCGGTGGAGCCCGGAAGTGCGGATTCAGCCCGGTCGTGGGGAGACTGCAACCCGCAAGCGTTCAACAAGGAGGTCTTGCCACTGGCGCGCTCACCGATCAACAAGTACCAGGGCAACTCATTGCGCCAACGTTCACTATGCTCGCCGTAGCGACGCGAGGTCTTCAACATCTGCAGAGCCTCCTTGAAGCGCCCTTGCACGTGTCTCACTTCGTCGCTGATCAACGCCTGCCGCTGATGACGCTCGTGAGCCTCGGGCTGATCCGAACGAACGGCGCGGCGTGCGCCCACCACTACCATCGCCAGGCCCCACAGCAACAGCAACCCGCTGATGGTCAGCAAGCGGGCGGTCGGGCTTTGCCAGAAACGATAGTCATCCACCGCTAGCGAAGGTCCTGCAAACCACACCAGCAATGTACTGCCGAGCACCAATAACAGGCTCCAGACCCACGTCTTGCGCAGCACCGTGCCCGCGCCCTTGAAGAATGCGTTCATACATGACTCCCAGCGTTACAAGGGCGTGCGAGACGGGCCCGGCATCGAAGATTGAAAAGGTTGCAGCGCTGTCATGCGCTCATGGCCCAGCAGCCAGGCAAACCCCGAATACATCACCAGCAAGCAACCGAGTACGCAAAGAGCAACCCAGGTCGTGGAGACCAGGCGTATTCGTGCCTGAGGCGCCCTGCCCGTTTCTGGCGAACGGCATAGGGGCAATCGCTCACCTCGCACATGCCTGATCTGGCGGTAGACAGCATCATGCAGGGTTTCAAGCTGCACTCGTCCCCGCTCCATGACGCGATATTTGCCTTCGAATCCCAGCGAAAGGCACACGTACATAAGCTCAAGCAAGGCCACATGCTTGACGGGATCTCGGGACAAACGCTCCAGCAGTTGGAAAAACTTTTCACCGCCGAAGGTTTCGTTGTGGAAGCGGCTTAACAGGCTCGTCTTCGACCAATCACTACGGCTGCCCCAAGACGTGGTGACCACAGCCTCATCAATGACACTGCATAACACGTAGCGCGCCGACATCACCTGACTGTTCTCTGCCCCCTGGTGCAGGGCTCGCGCCTCGAACGCGTTGACACCCAACGAAAGCTGGTCATTGAGCGCTTGCAAGCCTTCCCGCCCTGGACCGGCCTTGAGCCGGACAACCTGTAGCAACAGCTCCCAGGCAGCGGTCAACAGGATGTTGGAGCCCAGGTTGAAACGCGCCGCGCCCTGCAGGTGGGCGCTATAGATCATGCGGTCCTCCAACTGCTCAAAACGTGGGGGTGATGGGCAATCGGTCATTGCCCCCCGTGCCGGCCCCAGCCCCTCGCGGTCAAGCAGGACGGTTTTTTCGTCCTGCGGGTATTCACTGTCCATAGTCATGGTAGTCAGTTCCTGATAGCCCAGAAGTTGAGTTCCAGCTCGGCGAACTCGCCACTGGCGTGGAAAGCGAAACCACCCGATTGCTCCAGCTGCGTGATGTCGCGGGGACTGAGTTCGAGCATGAAATAGGTCTTGCCGGCGTGGAAAGGAATCTGCCGCGGCGCGACCGGCAAGGGCGTGACCTTGATACCTGCGAGGTGCAGGTTGACCAGCTCGCGGATTCGCTCGACCGGGCCAATCTTGAGGTGCGCCGGCAGGCGATGGCGCAGTTCTTCCGAGTCGCACTGGGCAGTGGCCGCCAGAATGAACGTGGCTGCGCCGAGTAGTTTGAGATCGCTGACCGGGCAGACCAGCACACCATACTGGCGCTGCTGCAGCGTCAGCTCGATGGCATGCTGTTCCAGTACCAGCGACAGCACTGTGCGAAGACCTTCCATCAGCCCGCGAAAGCTCGCCCCTTGATCTGCATGCTGGAAGTGCACCACCAGTTGCGCACGTTTGTTGTCAGTGGCGAACGTCGACAGTTCACCAAGAATCGCCAGCAACTCCCGATATAACGCTTCCGGGCGAACCTGGGCCTGGTTGAGGTAATGACGCAAGATCAACTCCGCACGATTGATCAACTGCAGCATCAGGAAGTCGCCGACCTGGGCTCCCGCCGACGTGCCTGCTCCCTGGATGCGTGCGGCGATCGCATCGCCACGGGTCGCCAGCAAGCTGATCACTTCCTTGAGGCATGACGACACATACCCCGAGCCCTGGAGATAGATGAACGTCGGTACAAAATCCGCATCCAGCCTCACGCCACCTTCTTGGGCGGAATCCAGCACCTGGGCGACCTGGAGTTTCACGTAGAACGGATCACTGGGCTGTTCCCCCAGCACCAAGCGCAAATCCGGGCGTGCACAATGGACCTGGCAACGGGAGTCGACGCCGGCATTGGAGTCCCCGATTTCCGTCTCACAAGCAACGTAGCGTGCCAGGACATCACCTTGCTCCTTGCTGCGCACTTCAACCTGATTATCAGTCGCCAGCGGCAACGCCAGGTACACCGCTTGCCTGCCTGCGTTGGCAGGTACTTGCAACACCAGGGGTTCCATTGCGCCGCTCAGTTCAAACAGGCTGCCATCCGGCAACACACCGCTGGCCTGGTTGACAACTATCTTGCCCAGGTTGAGGTACTGCACGTCGACGTCCAAGATCAGGAAACCCCAGGCATCATTGCTCAGCAAGCGAGTACGGTTGAGTTGCCAATGGTAGTAGCGATCGTTGTGCTGCAAGTGCTGTGGCCTCAGCAGCATGCCTTCTTGCCAGATAACGTTGTGGACCTGCATCTCAATCCTCCTTTGCGTCGGTTTGAGGCGCCGCCATCCGGACACCCGTCTGGTCCAGCACCACCGCGGCACGGGTCAATTGACCAGGGGCCAGAGGCAGCACCAGCCGCCATTGCACGTGGGGCAAGTCGCGGTAGGCCGCCAGCACGCCGACATAACGGCTGCGCGGCTCGACACTGAGCTTGAGCGCCAGCTGTTCGCCGGGACGCAGCTCCAACTCCTCGCTGTTGACCCAGTCCTTGGGCAGTGTCTGCTCGGCGCGGTCGTACAGGCTGAAGAAGTCGGCGTTTTCAAATGCCACGGGGTGCCGCAGTTCAAGCAGGTGCACCACCACAGGCGAAGGACGGCGGTGAAGGTCGGGGTTGACCTCGTCGCCGGCCGTCAACTTCAGGTCCAGCTTGGTCAGGGTCGAATAAGGCGACAGGGTGCTGCAACCGGCCAGCAGGCCCAGCGCTAGCAACGTCGATGTCACGGCGACACGAGACATGAGCATCATCCCGGGCACCCGACGTGCAGAATGGAGACCAGGCGCACCTGCTCCTCATAGGCGTTGGAAAAGTCATTGCGCAACAACTGCTCGCCCAAGGGGTCTTCGAGAGTCAGTCGTCGGTAGTGGTGTTGATATGCCCGCCAATGGGCGCCATCGGTGCGAAACCTGGTGGACTTGTGCTCGCGCTCGAAGCAAAGCAACAGCTGCGCGGGCGCAAACGCCGCCAATGCACCGCGTACGGCGGCTCGGCAGGCAACGACCAGGGCCAGTTGATGAACCTGCAAGTCTCGACAGGCCTGGGCGACTGCTTGCCCGGCAGAGCGTTGGCCCGGCCCTTCGGCGCCCAGCAGCGACTTCATGGCTGCCTGGGCGTCGGCGCAGTCGTTCAATGGGTTGTGGGTTTTGAGCACCGGGGCAGCCAATGCCCCGTTGATCTCACAGTTCAGCTCATGGCAAGTTCTCAGGTTCTGCTGCAACCCTTCGATGGTTTGCTTGAACAAGCCCGCCACTTTGATCGCCATGGCTTCTCGCCCCTGCGTATCAAGCGTGTCGACCTGCATGCCTAATGCCAGTGCGAACTGCGACCAGAATGTGTCCGAAGCCGCCGGCGCGGCCGTGACGGGATCAGGCGCTATGGTTTCCCTCGCCGGCTCAGCCCACTTCGGTACAACCAAATGATCGCGGTCCACCGTCCCCTGACATAGCGATTGCCGAGATACCTGCGTCGATGTGTCCAAGGCGTCCAGCTCTGCGGCTGAATCGCCACGCCGTTGCTCGCGATCCAATGCGTAGACCGGGTCAAGGCCCAGGAAAGCATCGTCTGGAATCGTGTCATCCCGAGTAAACGGCTGATGGGCATGCGTTATCAGGCGGGCGCGGATATCCAGTGTCCCCAGTTGGTACACCTCACCATCGCTGATGGGCCGTGCCTGCCCCTTGCACAAGCGCTCCATGCTGCCTGAGACACCGATACCGTTGCTGCTGATATCCGTTAGAAAGTAGCGGTCTTCTCGATAACTGACCAAGCCGTGATGACTGGAAATCAAGCGATTGGCGTCAGGGATGATCCAGTCACAGCCTGCCCCTCGGCCGATCACGCCACCGACGCGATCAAATGTCTTGCGAACAGGCGGCACACCGCTTGCGTTAATACAGACTTCAAACATCAATTGCATCCTAGCGCTCCCCTGCTCATTACCCACGACGGGCCGCCTGGGGATCACCCAACGGACGGTAGTCGGCATCATCAAAGACGTAATTGGCGTTACAGCCGCTCAACAAACACAAGGCAAGCACTACCGCTTGCCACGGATGAAAAGGCATCAGGTATCTCCCATGAAAATAAGGCGCCCGCACGTCACCATTCAGCACTCCTCACGAACATCCCCTACGGGGATTTTCAGGCGCGCCAGACGGTAGAGCAGCGTGCGGCGTGCGACGCCCAGTTCACGTGCAGTACGGGTTCGATTGCCGCGGTTCTTGTGCAAGCAATCGATCAGGAATACACGCTCTACTCGCTCCAGGCGTTGGCGCAACGTCGCATCGACGGGCTCCTGGGCAGGTAAGGAAGGCAAGGACAGGTGCGCAGGCAGGATCACGCCGTCATCACAGAGCAGCACAGCACGCTCCACGAGGCATTTGAGTTCGCGGACATTGCCGGGAAAGGCGTGACTCGAGAGTTGATCCATGGCTGCGCTGGACCATCCCACCGGCGCACGGCCAAGCGCAGCAGACGCCTTCTGCGCGAATTCCCGCGCCAACAGCAGTACATCGCCGTCGCGCTCACGCAGGGGCGGCAGCTCGATGGGAAACTGCGCGAGCCTGTAGTAAAGGTCCTCGCGAAAACTGCCTTGGGCGACCATCGCGGCAAGGTCACGGTGGGTCGCGGCGATGATGCGCACATCGACCTTGTGGGCCGCACTGGCACCCAACGGACGGACTTCACCTTCCTGCAAGACCCGTAGCAACTTGGCCTGCAGCGACAGCGGCATATCGCCAATTTCGTCCAGCAGCAGGGTGCCTCCGTGAGCGGCATCAAACAGGCCCGTGTGATTGCGCTCAGCCCCCGTGAATGCACCTTTGCGGTAGCCAAACAATTCACTTTCAAGCAGCCCTTCGGGAAACGCCGCGCAGTTTTGCACCACGAACGCGTTGCCCTTGCGCGGCCCCGCGGAATGGATCGCCCGCGCCACCACCTCTTTACCCGTACCGGTCTCGCCACGCAGCAAAACGGTGTAAGGGGTATTCAAGACCTTGCCGATCAAGCGATACGTTTCATCCATGGCCGTGCTACTGCCGATCAACCCGAATGCCGCACGCGGTGTTGGGGTCCGATCATTGTGCTGAGCGACACCGCCTCCCGAACGTTTGCACCGCAGCAAAGCCAGTTGCATCAGGGTAAAGCTGCCGAGTTGGCTCAAGGATACGGATTGACCCTCTAGGTTTTTCTCGCGATGGCTGGCACACACCAATACGCCGTTGATGACCTGCGCTCGGTTGAACAACGGCACGCATGACAACGCTCGCCAGGGGCTTGCAATCACTGGCAGGAACCCGCACTCGTACACGCTGCCAGTGAGATCTTCCAGGCTAAGGGCGGTCTGGTGGTTGAGCACATAGTGCAACACCTGCTCATGCCGAAAGTCCTGGTTGCCGGCCGGATCGTCGGGGCCAAACATTCCAGGCAAGTGCTGGGCAATCCGCTCAAGTCGGTTGTTGGACTCGTCAAGCCAGTACAACTGGCTGAGTTCGCACTGGCTCAGTTGCGCCACCGCCGCGACGCACAAGCCGGGTAACGTCGCTTCGTCACCCTCGATGCCCAGGCGGATGAACCAGCCAAGCAACGCGTCGGTATAAGCCAAAGGATGAGGTATCTGAGTGAGCCGGATATCCCTCATTGGCTGAACTCACAGGTTGGAGTGCCATTCCCTGCCAGGCAGGCATGGACATGTGCGAGGGGTTCGCCCTGAGCCATGGCCTCCAGCAACCGATCCACCACCAGCGGCAACAAGTGGCGTTCGATCCACTGATCGATGTACCGGGCACCGCTGTCACCGTGGGTACACCGCTCAGCCATGTGTGAAACCAGCCCTGGCGAATAGGTGAATGCCAGCTTGCGCAGACGCAGCCGCTCACCCAAACGTTCCAGCTTGAGTCTAACCAGGTCGTGCAGAACCTCACCCGTGACCGGGTAGTACGGCACCACACGCATGCGTGCCAGTAATGCGGGCTTGAAGTGGTCGCGCAGCAGCGGGCGGATTGCCTCCTCCAGCGCTTGTGCATCGGGTCGCTGGCCACCTGCGCATAATTGGTCGATGCGCTGACTGCCCAGGTTGGACGTCATCAGGATCAGCGTATTGCGAAAGTCGATCTCCCGGCCTTCCCCGTCATTGGCCAGGCCCTTGTCAAAGATCTGGTAAAACAGGTTCAACACTTCCGGGTCGGCCTTCTCGACTTCATCGAGCAGCACGACTGAATACGGGCGTTGGCGCACGGCTTCTGTCAGCACCCCGCCCTCGCCAAAACCGACGTAACCGGGTGGCGCGCCGATCAATCGGGACAGCGAGTGCTTCTCCTGGAACTCCGACATGTTGAGGGTGGTGACAAAACGCTCGCCGCCATACAACAGGTCGCCAAGGGCCAGCGCAGTCTCGGTCTTGCCTACGCCACTTGGGCCGACCAGCAGGAATACACCGACCGGCGCATCGGCCTTGCTAAGCCCCGCCGCAACCGCGCGCAGGTTGCGGTCCAGTGCGTGCACCGCTTGCTCCTGGCCGAGAATGCGCAAGCGCAGTGCCTCGGCAAAGCCCAGTACGCGGTCGTTGTGTTCGAACGCCAGTTGTTCGACCGGGATACCTGTCCAGGCACTGATGACTTGAGCCACCAGGCGCGGACACAACTGCCGAGCGGTGCCTTGCTGCTCAAGCCAGTGTTGCTCCAAATGCTGGCGTTCGTAGCCTACCGCTTCCATGCGCAAGTCCAGATCGTGCAAGGCCTTTTCATCCACAGCGAACCCTGCGTCCCTGTCACGCCGCAATGCCTGCTGCTGCCGCGCACCTTCCGCCTGTTCGGCGCATAGGCGTTGCAAGGTGTCCGGTGCCGTCTCTGGACTGGCACGCAAGCGGGCACAGGCCGTGTCCAGCACATCCACCGCCTTGTCGGGCAACTGCCGACCCGCCAGGTAACGAGCGCTCATCTGCGCCGCCGCGACAACTGCGTCGTCTCGCACGTAGACACCGTGGCTGCGCTCGTACACCGGAACCAACCCGCGCAGTATCGAAATGGCTTGCTCGACGCTGGGCTCGCCGACCTGTACAGGTTGGAAGCGCCGCGCCAATGCCGGGTCCTTTTCGATGTATTTCCTGTATTCCGTCCAGGTGGTGGCGGCGATGGTGCGCAACTCGCCACGCGCGAGTGCCGGCTTGAGCAGATTGGCGGCATCGGAAGCGCCTGCCTGGGCGCCCGCCCCTACCAGCGTATGCGCTTCATCGATGAACAGGATGACCGGCTTTGCCGAGGCATTGACTTCATCGATCACGCCCTTGAGACGCCGTTCAAACTCGCCCTTGATACCGGCACCGGCCTGGAGCAGCCCCATGTCCAGGGTCAGCACTCGGACATCCTTGAGAGGGCCTGGCACCTGTGCCGTAGCGACGCGCAGTGCAAGACCTTCGACAACGGCCGTCTTGCCGACCCCGGCTTCACCGACCAGGATGGGATTGTTCTTGCGCCGGCGCAGGAGTATGTCGATCAACTGGCCGATCTCGGCGTCGCGACACAGGACCGGGTCGATACGTCCTTCATGGGCCTGGCGTGTCAGGTCCTGAGTGAAGCGCTCCAGCAATGATTCGCCTTTTGGCGCAGCATCAGCTTCAGGTGCCTGACTCAACACAAACCCTTGCACACGCTGCGCATCCAATCGGCTCAGAAAGGCTTGATAGACGCTGCCTGCGTGCTGCAGCGGATGGCGCAATAGCGCCAGCAACAGCGCACCGTGATCGACTTCAGTCTGTCGCAGTTCCAGATGGGCAATCATCAATGCTTGTTGCAGCCATTGCACCAGTGCCTGGGCAAACACCGGATTGCACGAAGCACTTGCCTCACCCCTGGGTTGCAGGGTGGCTTGCAGCTCTCCAGCGTCGATCCCCGCATCCGCCAGCGCCCTTGCCAGAAGGCCATCGTGGTGCTCCAGCAGGGTCAACAGCAGGTCCTCCACCAACACTTCCCTGCCGCCGCGCGTGACACAGCGTTCGGCCGAGCGCTCCAAGTCTCGACGAGCCTGGGAAGTCAATGTCCGGATCAGTCGTTGCAGGTCCAAATTCATCATGATGATTCATTCCTATGAGCGTCGCTCGGCACGATGACCACTCCGTCAGCGCACTCATGTGCCAGCCAACTGGTCCAGCCGAGCCGGCAGACGTTATGTTCGCCAATGTGCAACGGCCTGATCTCGTCCTTGGCCAGTACAAGGCGCAGGTCATATTCCAATGGATCCCGAGCCGTCAGGCGTACCAACGCACAGAGCAGCGGGAAGTCCGAGCCCGTGGGCAGAAATCCGTGGAATTGATGCCAGCCCAAACCCTGCAGGTGCACCCTGAACTTGCCACTGCGATCAGCGACCTGGCTCCCAAGCACGTGGTCATGCCCGAGCACGCTGTTCGCAATGCCGAGCCGATTGCGCTGGGAATCGGCGACGACAACGCTGCGCTGCACCCATTGCTCTATGAACAGGCGGTTGTGCTTGAAGTAGTAGCGCAGGACCGTCTCGATCAAGGCTGCCGAATGCGCCCTCAGGCTGAGCAACCCCAGATAGGGCAACAGTCGCTTGCAGTTCAATTGCGCGGTTCTGCGAATCTGCCGCCCCCTCAACCCGATCAGTGCAAACATCTGCTCGGAAAAGGCGTCACGTGCACCGGCCTGGAAACAAGCCCGATAACGATATTTACGCCAGATCGGCAGCATCAGGCGTTGCAGGCGGTGGTGAAACACGTCGAGGAAATCTCGGGTAGCGTTGCCACCCTCGCCATCGGCACACGCCTGCTCACCATAAAACGCGGGCAGCGGTGACCCCGCACCACACATGCCCAGCACATTGAGGCGCAGGCACGCACGCAACTGGCCATGCTCGACAAAAAAAGCCACCCGGTCGATATCGTGGCCGGGGAAACCCAAACCCGGGTTGGCTTGAAACTCCACCAAGTCGTACAGCGCGTCGTCATCCAGCAGCGGATGGGCATCGCGCAGACGCTTGATAACCTGCAGAACCGCCTGGAACAGCGAGTACTCGCGGATAACCTGGGACAGTTGCGTCAAAACAGGGGCTGCTGCCCCATCCGTGGTGGCCATAGGTACACGTCTCCTTGTGTGCTGATGACTCTTAGTTCGTGGTAGGCATTGAGGCTGGCGTAGAGCGCGAAGAATTCGTTGAGCACCGACGCGAATACAAAGACCTCGCCATGGCCCAGGAAGCCCTGGGGATCGATCGTCAGATCAATGCGTACCCCGCGAAACGGCAAGCCACGGTGCAATCGGTCGACGGCTACATGACTGACAGAACGCATAGCGCCCAACCGTCTCTCGCTGGCCTTCTGGGCTCGTCGGTCGTGGTAGCGCGGCAAGTCATAGGTGTCGAGGATTACCTTCAAGGCGTTGATGTCGCTCAATGACAGGTAGTTGAGCGACAGGTTGCTGATAAGCCTCCAGAGAAAGTCCTGGTCGAGTGGCGGCGAGAAACTGGCGGTCGGCGCGCAGATGTTCCGGAAAGACACCCCCTGCGGCGTTTGCTCGCACGGCTGACTGATGTCGCCTACCTTCAACTGGCGTGGCAGGTCGTGATTGGTGCACGTGAGCTCGATCGACAGTGTCTGCTGATCCGATTCCAGCCCGCCGCCAAACCCAAGCCAGGTCTCTAGCCCCGCATGTTGTGCCGATGGCCGTTGGCGAATGCTGTAGCTCGGAGGGCTCTGTGAGGGACGGGTATCGCCATCATGCTCGAACGATTCGAAGGGTACGAAGGTCTGGTATCCAAGCCCTCCGGGCTGCCAACCCGTGACACTGTCCACGGAAAATACACTGGCGTTCTCTCGCGAATACTCACCGGGAATCAGCAGGTATTCATCCTGCTTGCCGTCCAGGCGAATAGGCACCGCATCATGCTTGAACAGGTTGACGATGGGTGTGCAGTACAGCTTCACGTTATCCAGCGTGGGCTGTTGGGGTTCACGCCACGAATTATCCAACTCGAAGCGCACTACCACACCATGCACCTGTTTGAGCAACTCATCGGGCAGTCCGCGCAGTACACCCAGCCCCTTTACGTCGACGAACAGGTACTTGTCAGGAAAGGCAAAGTATTCCTGGAGATGGCGATACCCGGGGAAGGTATTCGGCGGATACGGAATCAACGCCTGCTCATCGCTGAACCCCACTGGCTGCACCTGATCACCTCCCAGCCGCAGCGACAGTGCCTGCCCATCGGCCCCACTCACCGGCAGGCCATCGCGGCCCAAAGGCAGCAATTCGATCCCGCCAAGATGCCGCAACAGACTCAGATAGAGCGCCTGGCTGATGTAGCGGTCTCCCGCCAGGTGCAGGCGCAATGAATCGAAGAGGCACTCACCCAAATGACCTTCGGCGCTTATCTCCAGGCGCAGGCTCAACATGCTTCGCCCGGCCTGTGCGCTGAACTCCAGGGCGCTCAGATGCAGCGGTAGAATCTGCATGGCGTAACAGGTACGGAAGCGGCACCGCTCGTCGTTGATTGCGACACTTTCGATCGGTGTATCCCGCGCCACCCACACACCTGCGCCTGAGTGCTTCAACGGATCAAACTGAAGGATGCTGAACGCAGGCATCGGTCGCATATAATTGGGCCAGAGCAGATGCATCAACGAATGCGTCAGTTCTGGAAGCTCGTCATCCAGTTTCTGGCGCAAGCGGCCGGTGAGAAAGGCAAAGCCCTCCAGCAATCGCTCGACATCCGGGTCCTGGCCGGACTCAGCTAGAAAGGGCGCAAGCGCCGGGTTGCGTTCAGAGAATCGCCGTCCGAGCTGCCGTAACGCACTGAGTTCGCTTTGGTAATAACGGTTAAAGGACATCCGGCAAGACCTCAACCCGACCGGTCTCACACAACCGCGCGGTAAACATCACAGCCCGCTGAGTCCCCTTGGCCACCAGTGTGGCTTCGATAGCGAACGCCAGTGCCAACGGATCATGATCCCCTGGCAATGTCGTGACACGCACATGCTTCAAGCGCGGCTCGTAGGCGCGGATAAACCGTTCGATTAGAAGCCGCGACTGACTCAATGATTCATGCAGGCTCTGATTCATATCATTAAGGTCAGGCAAGCCGTAGTCCGGCAATGTCTGCACACTGCCTGCACGGATGCTGAGCATTTTGCCCAGGTGGGTGGCGACAGATGTCACGCCACATGCTGGGTTAGTCGCCGGACGTTCGAGCCGCTCGAAAAGGCTTTGGTGGTCGGACATTCCCTGGACCCTGCTCATTCTTTGTCGAGCTTGCCAACCAGGGACAGCGTGAAATCCGCCCCCATGTATTTGAAATGCGGCCGTACGCTCAGGTTGACGCGGTACCAGCCGGGCTCACCCTCGACATCGCTGACAACGATGCGGGCTGCACGCAAGGGGCGCCGCCCACGCACTTCGGCACTTGGGTTTTCCTGGTCGGCAACGTATTGGCGGATCCATTTATTGAGTTCCAGCTCCAGGTCGGTACGTTCCTTCCACGAACCCAGTTGCTCGCGCTGAAGAACCTTGAGGTAATGGGCCAGGCGGTTGACCACCATCATGTAGGGCAACTGCGTACCCAAACGGTAATTCAGCTCGGCTTCCCTGCCCTCCGGGCTTTGGCCAAAGTGTTTCGGTTTTTGTACCGAGCTGGCGGAGAAGAACGCCGCATTGTCACTGCCCTTGCGCATCGTCAAGGCAATAAAGCCCTCTTGCGCCAGCTCGTATTCACGACGATCGGAAACCAGCACTTCGGTTGGGATCTTGGTCTCGATTTCCCCCATGCTATGGAAGTGATGCAAAGGCAGGTCTTCAACCGCACCGCCGCTTTGCGGCCCAATGATGTTCGGGCACCAGCGGAACCGCGCGAAACTGTCGGTGAGGCGCGTGGCAAATGCGTAAGCCGTATTGCCCCACAGGTAGTGCTCATGGCTGTTGACCACGTTTTCCTGGTAGACGAAGGTCTTGACCGGACATTCAAGGGGGTCGTAGGGCGTCCTGAGCAAGAAACGCGGCACAGTCAACCCGACATAACGCGCGTCTTCGCTCTGGCGGAAACTTTGCCATTTGGCAAATTGCGGGCCTTCGAAATGGTCCTTGAGATCTTTGAGGTCCGGTAGGCCGGTGAAGCTTTCCAGCCCGAAGAATGCCGGGCCGGCAGCAGCGATAAAAGGTGCATGGGCCATGCAGGCCACGCTGGAAGCGTATTGCATCAGCTTGACGTCCGGCGCACTGGGGGACAGGAAGTAATTGGCAATGATCGCGCCCACAGGCTGGCCGCCAAACTGGCCGTACTCAGCACTGTAGATATGCTTGTAAAGCCCGGACTGGGTCACTTCCGGTGAGTCTTCAAAGTCTTCCAGCAGGTCTTGCCGGGAGACGTTCAGTAGTTCGATCTTGATGTTTTCGCGAAAGTTGGTGCGATCCACCAGTAACTGCAGCCCCTTCCAGGAAGCTTCCAGCGCCTGGAATTCCGGATGGTGCAGGATCTCGTCCATTTGCAGGGTAAGCGTCCTGTCAATCTCGGCAATCATCCGGTCAACCAGGCGCTTTTTTACCGGTTCACCTCGGTTGTGTGGCTTGATCAACTCTTCGATAAACGCCGAGACACCCCGTTTGGCAATGCCATAGGCGTCGTCGTCCGTACTGAGTAGCGTCTGAGCAACGATGTTGTCGAGGATGCTGTATTGATCAGCGGTTTGTGCCGGTTGCGAATGTTGTTGTGTGGTCATGCGGTCAGTGTCCTTTTACTGAAAAATGTCAGGCGCCGGCGCTGCTCAGGCCCAACTCCGCCAGAATTTGGGTGCGAGACTCATCATCGGCGAGGGCCTGCTCGATGGCCTTGCGAAAGCTCGGGGTGTTACCCAGTGGACCTTTGAGCGCCATCAGTGCCTCGCGCAGCGCCATCAGCTTGTGCAACGCGGGAACCTGCTCGACAAGGTTCGCGGGGTTGAAGTCCTGCATGGCGTTAATGCGTACCTGAACGGTCAACTCCTCCACATCCGCCTGCTCCTGCAGGCGATTAGGCACGCTCAGCGTCAGGCTCAATGCCTGCTTGGCCAACACGTCATCAAGCGTGTTCTTGTCGATCGCGATGGGCTTGCGATCTTCAAGCTTGCGCACGTCCTCACGCTGGGTGAAATCTCCCAGCACCAACAACTTCAATGGCAGCTCGACTTCCTCCTGCGCCCCGCCGATGGCGGGCTTGAAAGTGATGTTGATACGCTCCTTGGGGGCTACCGAACCTTCTTTGGCCATGGTGTCTCTCCTTTTTCAAGTGGCTCGAAAGCCTATTCAAGTACCGCTTCCAGATCGAAGAGGCACAGCCTGCGATGGGTGTCTTCCTTGCGCTCGCGCACGGCGTGGTTTTGCGGCAACAGGTCGCAGCAGCGGTACAGGAGTTGTGTCACCTGAAGGGCCAACGCCGGCTCCCAGCGCTCCAGGCCCGCGCGTTGCATTTCGTGGTCCAGCTGTTCGAGCTGGATCTTCGCCAGCTCATGCTTCCCCGCCTGCATGCACAGTCGCGCCTGTGCCAACCGCCAATGGAAGCGCGCACGGTCACCGCGAGCGGCATACATGCCTTGCTTGAGATCCTGGATAGCCGCCTTGAGCCCGTCCTTGTGCAGTCGGGGTGCCAGTGCTTGCAGGGCGATCTCCCAAGGCGAGGCTTCGGCATCAACCACCACTGCGGTTGATTCATGTTTTTGCAGGTGACGGGCAACCTGCAGCGTTATCCAGTCACACGTGGCAGCATCGGCAAAAGGCGCGCCGTCGTGAAAACGAAACCCCGGCAGGTCCGGCAGGCGTTGCAGCAACAGGGCGAAGGTCACCTCCAGCTCGGTCATGGCCTGGTCGGCCTGCAAGACCTCCAGGCATTGCCAAAGCATGCGCAGTCCGTCGAACCAGAACATCGCACCCGCGAGACTGGCTTCGAGTTCGAGCACGAGGTCGGCGTGATGGCCTTGGGCGAAACGCTCCTGATAACGGTTGAGCTTGTCGGGGGAAGGTCCGCGCAAAGCCGTGACCCGCTCGCTGTCGGCATCCGGATAGCTGGCGAGTGCCAGCCACGTCAATGTTCGGCTCAGGCGCAGGGCGCGCAGGTCGGTGGCGTTCTGGCGTAACCACCAGGCACACAGCGTACGGGCCTGTTCCTGCACGGTGCGCAGTAGCCTATGGGCGTCTTTTTCGTTGTCCACCCGTGTTTCAGGCTTGAGCAATTGGGTAGTCGCCTGCTTGGCCTGCGCAATGGCCCCGCCCAACCCCGCTGCTGGCGCGTGCTCCTGCGAGGCACGCTCCAGTCGCTGAGCCAATTGCCTGCGAATCGGCAACAATAACGGCGCGGCATCGCCCAAGTGCCCGGACCACACTTCGTCAAGACGTACCAAGTGCTCATGCACGACGCGGAACAAGGGCTGTTGGTTCTGGAGCGGCAGGTTTTGCGTAAAGAGGGCCTCGAGGCGCACGACCAACCACCGGAAGGCGGCACCGCGGGTGCGCAGCTTCGCAGGATGGACCACCGCCCACTGATGCTCGCAGAGTTCGCGCAGCAACCCGAGCCCGGCCAACAACCCCGAGTAGGATTCGCGCTGGTGCAACGCCCAGGTCAACCAGACGGCGACCCGCAGGTCCTTGGACTGCTGGCGCAGCAGGGTCTCGCTGATGTCCAGGACCTTGCCCCAATCGGGTTGGCCACAGGCATGGATCGACTGTGCCTTGGCAAGCTCGGACTCCAGGACTTCATATTCACTCGAAAAGCGCATATCACTGCCGGCAAAATTCATTGGCGCGCAGGGTGACCGTGCAACTTCAAGGTAATAATCATACAGCTTGTCCGGATAATCCATTTGGCACCGCGCACAACTAAACCCGTTAGTAAGGCCAACTAAGCACATGTAAATTGCGCATCAGAACGCCCTCTCAACTTCGCCATGAAACCTGCGAAGTTCACGAACCTTAGCCATGCCTAAAACATTCAGCAAGCGACGGGACGACACTTAATCCTTTTCCTACAAACCCCGAAATCTTAGGGGGTGCGCAGTATTTTGCGCAATAATCCGTGCCCACTCACGCGACTTTTTGGATAACTTCAAGATTTGCTCACTTTTTCATATGAGCAACTAAGTGCGCACCACTGCGCAATCAAAAACTTAAAAAACCCACCCAGCACCACGCAATTTTCTGAAGTTTATAGCCTGCCCAGTACGACACCCCTTACTTCATTAAGCCTCACACTTTCAGGCACGTTTCTTGTTATAGGCATCGGCCCAGCTGATGCAATTGTCGGCTCGGACTACCTCATTAATCAGGCAAGGAAACCCGTCATGCCAACACCCGCGTATCTCTCCATCACCGGTGTCAAACAAGGTTTGATTACGGCAGGCACATTTACCCAGGACTCGGTAGGTAATATTTATCAGGAGGGCCATGAGGATCAGATTCTGGTCCAGGCTTTTTCTCATCAGGTGATCATTCCGCGTGACCCACAATCTGGCCAACCAACGGGCCAGAGGGTCCACAAGCCGTTGATGATCAGCAAGGTGTTCGATAAGTCGTCGCCCCTGCTGTTCAGCGCGTTGACCAGCGGCGAAGAGGTCAAGTGCAGGCTTGAATGGCTGCGCACCTCGTCGGCGGGCACCCAGGAGCATTACTTCACAATCGAACTGGAGGGAGCGACCATCGTGGACATCCAGTCACGCATGCCAAATTGCCAAGACCCGGACAATGCCCATTTCACTCACCTGGAAGATGTGTACTTCACCTATCGCAAAATCGTGTGGACCCACGAAGTGGCCGGCACGTCCGGGTCGGATGACTGGCGCAGCCCGGTAGCGGGTTAAACCGGACTCGCTCGGGAGCGGCGCCAGGGCGGCGCCGCTCCTGCCATTCGGTTACACCATCGCTAAAGGGTGCTTGCGCTTGGGTGCACCAAACACGCGGTCGATAGCGTCCAGGTCGTGCTCATCCAGCACCAGCTTGGCTGCTGCTGCGTTGAGTCGCACGTGCTCCGGTGTGACTGCCTTGGGTATTGCAATCACGCCGTCCTGGCGCAGCACCCAGGCGAGGGAAACCTGCGCGGGGGTCACTTCGTGGCGACGGGCGATCTGCTTGAGGGTGGGGCTGGACAGCAGTTCGCCGCCTTGGGCGATCGGGCAGTACGCCATCAAGGGCAAGTGATGCTGTTGCCACCAGGGCAGCAGGTCGAATTCGATGCCGCGTTCTTCGATGTTGTAGAGCACCTGGTTGGTAGCACACGCCGGGGACGCGAGTGCCTGCAGGTCGGCTACGTCGAAATTGGAGACGCCCCAGCGGCCGATCTTGCCAGCTTCGCGCAGGCGTTCGAACGCTTCGACGGTCTCTTCTAGGGGAACCTGGCCGCGCCAGTGCAACAGATAAAGATCAATATAGTCCGTGCCCAGGCGCTGGAGGCTGGCTTCACAGGCACGGGGCACGCCTTTGTGGCTGGCGTTATGCGGGTACACCTTGCTCACCAGGAATACGTGGTCGCGCCTGCCGCGAATGGCGTCGCCGACGACCGTCTCGGCGCCACCCTCACCGTACATTTCGGCGGTATCGATCAGGGTCATGCCCTCGTCGATGCCCAGTTGCAACGCCGCGACTTCAGCGCGGTGCTGGTCCGGGTTTTCGCCCATGCGCCAGGTTCCCTGGCCGATGACAGGAACGGGAACGCCCGCCAGATCAATGGTACGCATGACTACCTCCTGATGAATTCGCGGATTAACAGTGTGGCATTGGCCGGACAAAAGGGTTCAATCGAAGTATGGTTAGCCTCTGCCAAGTCGCCAGGAAGGACCTGCAATGCTGTTTGTCGTCATGCTCGGGGGTAAGCATCCTCGGGCGAAAATTGAAGTTCACGATGTGGTGTTTGTTGTCGCGGACACGCTGGAAGCAACCTACCCGCAACTGCGCGAAGACTGGTTTGGCAGCCCCAAGGGCGTACATATCGATTCATGGATGGCAGTGGATGGCGTCGACGGTTGGAAAGTCGAGTTCAGCCCGCTGGCGCCTGCTGCGGGTGCCCATCACCTGTATTTCATCAACCTTGGCGGTTATGAAGCCAACAGCTTTGGCGAAGCCCACCACTACCTGCTGGTGGTAGCCCGCACGAAGCAGGAGGCTAAGAGCAAGGGTAAGCACCAAATGCTGCGCCACTGGTCCCAGGCCCACACCGACGGCGTGCTGGATGTCGATGATTGCCTGCCGATCGACCTGGTGGACGGTCGCTATGTTCACTTGGTACAAGGCCCACACCGCCCGATCCGCCAGCAGAACGACTACATCGTCCTGAGCTGACCCTCTACCCGAACGGGGTGCGCAGGCGGCACAAGCATGTGTCCACCCAGCGGACGACTTCATGCCGACTTCAACTTCAAGGGGTGGGTTTGGCCACGAGCCACCCTGGCGGTTTTACCAACTGCCCGACGCGCCGCCGCCACCGCTGGAGCCGCCGCCCCCGGATGAGCTGCTGGAACTGGAGCTGCTGGAGCTCGAGCTTGACCCACCGCCCGAACTCGACCCCGACCCGCCGCCGGTCTTGCCGAAGATGAACAGCGCCGCAAATGAAGCGATGGGGAACGCAAACAACCAGCCGTTACGCCCCAATTCCATCAGAAAACCGGCCGCCACATAAACCGCTGCAGCGGCCACCAGCCGTGCGACGAAGCCCACCCGACTTTGCTTCCAGGCATCCTTCATGATCACGAACAGGATCAGGTACAACCCCAGCACCACCAGCGCGCCCACTGGAAACGCCAGCCAGTGGATGAAGTTGACGTCTGCGTACCAGTGATCCACAGCCACCAACCCCAGGATGTAGACCAACAACCCGACCACGCCGTAAAACACCGTCCGCGCCATCCACAACGCGCCGAACGTTGCGCCGCCGATCAGCAGGATCAGTGGCATCACCAGCAGGAACATCAGCCAGTCGCGGCCACCGCCGAAGATCGCCAGCAGTACCGTGGCAGCCACCGCCGCCATCAACGCGCGGCGCCAGTGCAATGTGCCGGCGGCGATCAGCACACCGCCCACGGCGCCGAGGATAAATGCCAGCAGGACCGCAATGATCTGGGGGTTGACGCCGGGCGCCGCGACGCTGGGCAAATCACCGCCGTCCACCAGCACGACCAGGTCATTCACGCCCTGGGCAACACCGCCCGCATAGTCGCCCTGGCGAAACGCCGGGGTGATGTGTTCTTCAATGATGCGGTGCGCCAACAGATCGGTGACGGTGCCTTCCAGGCCATAACCCACCTCGATGCGCACCTTGCGATCGTCCTTGGCTACCACCAGCAGGATGCCGTCGTTGACATCCTTGCGGCCCAGTTTCCAGGCGCGGAACAGTTGGTTGGCGTAATCCTCGATACTCGCACCGCCGGTGGTGGGCACCATCAGCACGGCGACTTGTGAGCCTTTGCGCTGTTCCAGGTCGGCGAGCTGGTTTTTCAGACGAGTGGCGGTGTCGGCATCCAGCGTGTCGGTGAGGTCGATCACCCGTTGGTCGAGAGCTACGCCGATGGGCGAAGTGTCCGCCTGGGCGGAGGCAAACACGCTGGCGAATACCAGCACCAGCAGACTCAAGACGGATTGCCGCACGCGCCGCATCATGGTTTGTTACCTGAAGTTTCTTCCTGAAGGCGCCGACTTTACCTTATCAACGCTATAACACGTGACCCCGCGCCGTTGACTATCTAAACTCGGCGCATTTATAGCTATACGCCATTATCGAGACGCCCATGGATTTACTCCTCCGTAACAATGTCAGCGTGATGGGCTGCGGGATCTCGACCCTGGTGTTTTCCCACGGGTTCGGGTGCAACCAGGCCATGTGGAACTACCTGGCGCCGCATTTCCTCGAACGCTTTCGCGTGGTGATGTACGACCTGGTGGGTGCGGGGCTCTCCGACCTGAGCGCCTTCGACAAGGCCAAGTACGGCGCACTGGATGGCTACGCCCGGGACCTCAATGAAATCGTCGATGCCTATGCCGTCGGTCCCGTGATCCTGGTCGGGCATTCGGTCAGTGCAATGATCGGCGCCCTCGCCGACCGCTTCACCCCCGGCCGTATTGCGGCTCACGTCATGATCGGCCCGTCGCCACGCTATATCGATACAGACGACTACGTCGGTGGCTTCAAGCCCGCCGATATCCAGGACCTGCTCGACACCCTCGACAGCAACTACCTCGGCTGGTCCAGCGCCATGGCCCCGGTGATCATGGGCGCGCCTGAACAACCGGAGCTGAGCGAAGCGTTGACCGACAGTTTCTGCCGCACTGAGCCCGAGATCGCCAAGCAATTCGCGCGCGTGACCTTCACCTCGGACAACCGCCAGGACGTGATCGGCCTGGCCACCCCGGTGTTGATCCTGCAATCGAGCGACGACCTGATCGCCCCCGTGCCCGTGGGCGAATACCTGCACGGCGTATTGCCCAATAGCACCTATTGCCTGGTGGATAATGTCGGGCATTGCCCACACATGAGCGCGCCGCACGCATGCGCGGCGGCCATGGACAGCTTCCTGGCCCCCTGGGCGGCTACCCGTGCAAGCTGACTTGTTTGACAACGCCGCCTGCGCGCTGGCCGTCACGGCGGAAGATGGCATGATCCTGCAAGCCAATGCCCGTTTCAGCGAATGGCTGGGGTTCAGCACGACCGAGCTGTGCGGCAAGCGTTTTCAGGACCTGCTGACCATGGGCGGGCGCATCTTCCACCAGACCCACCTGGCCCCGAGGTTGCGCATGCATGGCAGCGTCACCGAGGTGAAGCTCGACATGCTGCACCACGATGGCCACAAGATCACCGTGCTGCTCAACGGCATCCAGCGTGAGCAAGCCGGCGCCGTGGTATACGACCTGGCCCTCTTCGGCACCACCGACCGCGACAAGTACGAGCGCGAGCTGCTCAACGCGCGCAACCTGGCCGAAGCCCTTGTGCAGGAAAAAACCGCCACCGAACGGGCGCTGCAGCAAGCCCAGGCCGAGTTGCGTGAGGCCTATGCCATCTCGCAGCGCCGCGCGCTGTTCGCCGAACAGATGGTGGCGATCGTCAGCCATGACCTGAAGAACCCGCTCACCGCGATTCGCATGGCGTCGGATTTTCTCACGCGGGGCGAACGCACAGCCAGGGAACGCCAACTGTTGGGGCATATCGGCCAGTCATCCGAACGCGCCCAACGCATGATCGCCGACCTGCTGGATTTCACCCAGGCCCGGGTCGGCCAGGGCATCACCATCAAGGCCGCCGCATTGGACCTGCACAGCGTGATTCATCACGCCGTGGATGAACTGCGTGTGGCATTCCCCGAGGCGACGTTGGTGCATCACGCCGAAGGCTGTGGCGAGGCCTGCCTGGATGCCGACCGCGTGCAGCAGATCATCGGCAACCTGGTGGCCAACAGCGTGGCCTATGGTGACCTGCGACAACCGATCACGGTGACGTCACGGTTGGGCGATAGCGCCTGCGAAGTGTCCGTGCACAATTACGGCGAGGCGATTCCCGACGTCTTGCTGGCCGGGCTGTTCGAGCCCATGACCCGTGGCACCGACCAGGGCAGCGATGTGCGCAGCGTCGGCCTGGGCCTGTACATCGTGCGCGAATTGGCCAAGGTGCATGGCGGCGATGTGGCGGTGAGCTCCTGTGCCACTGGAGGCACCACCTTCACCGTGACGTTTCAGGGCAGGTAGGCGCTGCCTTGCAGCACCGGCTCCACACTGCCGGTCAGCACCACACCGCCCTCGCCCGCCCAGTGCACGGTCACCGTGCCACCGTCGCAGTGCACGTGCACCGTGGCATCGAGCAGCCCGCGCCGGATCCCGTTGACCACCGCCCCACAACAGCACGACCCCGAACCCAGCGGCACCCCGCCGCCGCGCTCCCAGATGCGCAGGCGGATATGACCGCGGTCGAGTACCTGGACGAAATGCACGTTGGTCCTGGCCGGGAACAACGGATGAACCTCCAGCGCCGGGCCCAGGGCTTCTACGTCGACAGCGGCAATGTCTTGCACGAAAAACGTGCAATGGGGGTTGCCCATGCTGCACGCCGCCGGGTGGCCTTCTACAGGCAAGGTCCGTGTGTCCATGGCTTTGGATAGGGGAACCGCCGCCCAATCCAACGACGGCTCGCCCATGTTCACGGCGACCTGCCGCCCCGCTGCGCGCACGCACGTGAGCAGGCCGCGCTCGGTACGCAACACAATCGAATCCATTCCGGTTTCATGCATCAAGCGGTCGGCCACGCCACGGGTGGCGCTACCGCAGGTGGCCAACGGCGTACCGTCGGGGTTCCAGAACTTGATACGCGCGGCGGCATCGTCACAGTCGAGCACCACGGCCAATTGGTTGAAGCCGATACCTGTGTGGCGATTGCCCAGATGACGGGCGATTCGTGCGGTGATGGGATCGTCCAGGCCACGGCGATCGACGATGATGAAATCGTCGCCATGGGCGTGCATTTTCACGAACGGCAACAGCATCGGTTGTCCTGTGGTCGACCTGTGGGGGAACTGAAGGATACTCTGAACCGGCCCAACCTTATGAGACCCACCCATGCTAATTGTCTTCAGCGGACTGCCCGGCACTGGCAAGACGACAATCGCCCACGAACTGGCGCGCCGGACCGGTGCGGTTTACCTGCGTATCGACGTGATCGAACAGGCGATCCGCGATGCCGATGTACTGGCGGGCGATGTCGCTGCCAGCGGGTACGGCGTGGCGAATGCGTTGGCGTTGAGTAACCTGCAGCTGGGCAACACCGTGGTGGCGGACTGCGTGAACCCGGTCAGGGAAAGCCGGGATGCGTGGAAGGCGGTGGCGACAATGGCAGAGGTTGAGCTGACCAATATTCGCGTGGTGTGCTCTGACCACCAGGCACATCAACGGCGGGTGGAAAGCCGCGTGGGGGATATTCCCGGCCTGACGCCCCCCACTTGGCACTCTGTATTGGCGCACGAATACGAGCCATGGGACGAGGCGTCGGTGACGATCGACACCGCGCTCCTGACCCCGGATCAAGCCGTCGCGATGGCTTTGAAGCGCCTCTCAGGTATGAAGTAGCAAGCCCCCTGGCCACGGCAAGGGTTTTTGCCCCATGCCACAACCCGCAGCCTGGCTGCACAGTGAGTGTGGCCTCAAAGCACACTGCCCATCGCTTTCATCAACACCAGGTCGCGCCCGTAGATATCCGGCGCGTACACCAAGCCGCCCTGGCGGTCGACCTCGACCGTCCAGTAGCCCAACAGCACCGGCACCGGCGTGGCCAGCCTGAATTCATGGGTGACGCCGGTGGCCAGCAATTCATCGGTACGGGCGCGTTCGGCCGGGCTCACCAGCAGGTCTCGCAGCAACAAGGGTTGCTCGACCCTCACACAGCCCGAGCTGAACGCCCGCGGCCCCTTGGTGAACAGCGGCTGGCTCGGCGTGTCGTGCAGGTACACCGAGTACGGGTTGGGAAAGCGCATCACGATCTTGCCCAGCGGGTTGCGCGGGCCGGCTTCCTGGCGCAGCAGGATATTGCCGGGGCGCGCCCAGTCGACCTGTTCCGGCGCCAGCGGATGGCCCTCGGCGTCGAGCACTTGCAGGTTTTGCTGGCGCAGGTATTCGGGGTTGAGGCGGATGGCCGGGAGTTTGTCCTCGCGCATGATGGTGGGCGGGATGGTCCAGGTGGGGTTGAGCGTCAGCCGGGTGATGCGCGATTTGAGCAACGGCGTCTGGCGTTCGGCGCGGCCGACTTGCAGGCGGGTTTGCCACACGGGGATGCCGCTCTGGTACACGCTCAGTTGCGCAGCGGCAACGTTGACCAGCACGCCTTCGGGTTCCAGGTCCTGGGCCAGCCAGCGGAAACGTTCAAGGTTGATGCGCAGTTGCTCGCGGCGAACCGCCGGGCTGATATTGAGCTCGGCCACCGTGCCGGCACCGATCACGCCGTCGGCTTGCAGTGAATGGCTGAGCTGGAACGCCTTGACCGCCTTGACCAGTTCATCGCGGTATTGCTTGCCGCTGGGCGCCTTGGCCAGGTAACCACCACTGATCAGCCGCCGCGCCAGTTCCGGGACGCGCGGGTCTTCCATGCCGGGGCGCAACAGAGGGCCGGTGGCGACCGGGTCCCAATGGGGCAGCGGCTGTTGGCGCATAGTGGAGTAGGCGTTGCGCAGGCTACGGTATAAATCGGCGCTGGGGCGTGCCTGGTCGAACGCCTGGGCCATGTCTTGCAAGCCGGTGGCGGCAAAGGCCAGCACTTCAACGTTGGGGTCGCGGGTGGGCGGCTGGGAATGCCACAGCGGTTCGAAGCGCGATTGCTGCAGGCGCCCATAGTGCAAGTCCTGCAGGGCTTGCAGGTAGTGCTGGCTGGTGTCGATATCGCTGCACAGCACGTTGGCCGTGGCATCCACCGCCGGCAGGCTATAGTGGGTGGGGTCCAGGCCGTCATCGGCGAGCAGCAGCAACTGAGCGTGCAGGGCTTGGCGGCGTTCGTCGCCAGACCACAGGGGCGTGTTGCCTTGTTGCTGGTAGAAGGCTTGCAGGCGCGACAGGGCGGCCGCATCGACCAGCGGTGCCAGGCTGGGGCACACGCTGGGGAGTTGCGCCAGGGCCTGTTGTACCGGTGCCAGTTCAACCGGAGCCGGGGTTGTCACCGGCAACGGCTCGACCGGCAGCGCATCGGCTGTCGCGACCAATGGTGCAACGAGCAGGCAAATGCTCAAGTAACATGCGTGTTTTTTGAACAATTGGCTTTGCTCCAATCCACAGTGGGGGGATGTACTGTAGATGCTGACTTTTATGTGCCGCCTCGGGATGACTACCCTGGGCTTGATCACCGTGAGCCTGGCCGCTCTGAGCAATACTGCGCTCGCTGCCAATGGCACCCCTCCTTCCTTGTATAGCAGCCTGGCGCGCTCGGCTCCAGAACTCAATCCCACTGTGCTCAAAAGCGCCCTGAACGCCGTGCAGTGCGCGGTCAATAACGGCGAGGAACGATCCGAGCGCCTAGCGGTTATTGACTACTCGCAGCCTTCGACCGCCCGTCGGCTGTGGATCTTCGATCTACGCAAGAAGACCCTGGTGCTGCGCGACCTGGTCGCCCATGGCGCCAAGTCCGGGGAAAACTTCGCCACCCAGTTCTCCAATCTGGAAGGCAGCCACCAGTCCAGCCTGGGCCTGTTCCGTACCCAGGAAAGTTACCTGGGCACCCACGGCTACTCGCTGCGCATGGACGGGCTTGAGCCAGGCTTCAATGACCAGGCCCGCGACCGCGCGATCGTGATTCATGCCGCCGACTACGTCAGCCCCTTGTGGAGCAAGCGCGAAGGCCGTATCGGCCGCAGCCAGGGCTGCCCGGCCGTGCGCCCGCAGGTGGCGCGCCAGGTAGTGGACAAGCTCAAGGATGGGCAATTCATGTTTTCGTGGTACCCCGACCAGCGCTGGCTGAAGTCCTCGACGTACCTCAATTGCAAACCCCAACAAGTGGCGAGTAGTCGTACAATCCGTGGCGGATAGCCTGTCCCCATCGATAAAAAAGAGAGCCACGCATGCTTCTACACCAATCCACCTGGATCGAGATCGGCCAGTTTCTGGAACGCAGCCGCACGGTGGTGATACCCATCGGCTCCAATGAGCAACACGGCCCTACCGGGCTGTTGGGCACCGACTGGATGTGCCCGGAAATCATCGCCCATGAGGCGCAGAAGAACGCCGACATCCTGATCGGCCCGACCTTCAACATCGGTATGGCCCAGCATCACCTGGGTTTTCCGGGCACCATTTCGCTGCGCCCTTCCACGTTTATCGCTGCGATCGGCGACTGGGTGCGTTCGCTGGCCGGGCATGGTTTCGAGAAGATTCTGTTTCTGAACGGCCATGGCGGCAATATTGCCACCATTGAAGCAGCGTTTTCCGAGCTGTATGCCGAAGCCAGTTTCGCCCGCCGTCCGGCCGGGTTCGCACTCAAGCTGGTGAACTGGTGGGACCTGGAAGGCGTGACCGACCTGGCCCAACGCCAATTCCCGGTGGGCCACGGCAGCCATGCCACACCCTCGGAGATTGCGGTAACGCAGTGGGCGTACCCGGAATCGATCAAGACGGCCGACTACTCGCCACAGATCGCCAACACCGGGCCAATCCGCGAAGCGCTGGACTTTCGCGCGCGCTTCCCCGATGGGCGCATGGGCTCGGACCCCGCGCTGGCGACGGTAGAGAAAGGTGGGGAATTGGTGGCGCTGGCAGCGCAAGGGCTGGTCAAGACCGTCAATAACTTCAGTAACGAAGCCAAGCCCTGAGCCGTACCTGAACCAAAATGTGGGAGGGAGCTTGCTCCCGACTGCAGTGTGTCAGTCAACGATGTCCTGGCTGATTCGCCGCCATCGGGGGGCAATCCCCCTCCCACATTGGCTATGTATGGCTTGGAATTATTTGCATTCTTGTGCGGCCAACTCCAACCGTGACGGCGTAATCGTCGACGCCAGCGGCTTGCGCTCATACAAGAACACCTTGCCACCGTCCTGGGACTTGTAGGCTTCCAGTACGTCATCGGCGGCGATCTTGCTGGTCAACACCACTCTGGCGTGGCGCGAGTTCTGCGTGACGGTCGAAGTGATCCCGTGCTTCTCCAGCTTGGGCAATACACATTGCACATAAGCCTCTGGGGACTTGCTGGTTTGCAGGGTGAGCGTCGGGGCATTGGGGGCAGAAACACAGCCGGCCAGCAACAGGGAAGCAAAGGCCAAGGCCGGTACGAACAAAGCGCGCATGAAAAATTCCTGACTGTAAAAATAAAGGTTCACATCAACCCGCACGAACCAGAGCCTTTAGCGACACATCGAACTGCTTCAACGCATCGAGCTGTACATCCCGTTGCTGCTCGATCTGCGCGGCAATTTCCGGTGCGGCCTTGTCATGCACCCACACCGACGGCACCCGCTTGTGCACCGAGCCTTCGGCTTTGGCGATGTATTGCAGGTTCGCATCATAGAACCGCGCAACAAAACGCGCCTCGACCCGATCGTTACGCTGGGTCAGCAGTTGGTTATGGGTATCGAGCATCACCACCACATCGGGGTGAGCCTGCACCAGGGCATCCAGGTTGTCGTAGACGGTCACCGAGATAAAAGTGCCCTGCAGCGAGCTCATCAACCAATCAATGGCCAGCTCCGGATCGGAACTGTTGACGAACGCCTGGCGGATACGCCCATCGAGGGCATCCTTGGCGCCATTCAAGGCCATGTCGTGGTAGCGTTCAAGGTAGCTGAGGTTGTCGCGGGTGTTTTCGCTCAGCAATACACCCACTGACTGCGCGTGCTGCAGGGATTCTACGCTAGCGTTGATGGGTAGCAAATGGCCCGTACGCAGGTCATCGGCGATTGCCGCGTTGTTGATCGCGACCGTGCCAAGCATCAACATCATTAAAACCAGCTGAATCATCGTCCTCATCGCGCATTTCCTTGAACAGCGTCTCGATGGGGCTGATTTTGCGCTTTTCCTGCAAAAACAGAACTTGCGATCCGTGATGGTGACTATTATCTGAACCGATAGTGCACCCATAAAACCTATAAGGACCACGCTATGAAGCCCCACCAGAAAACCTTCGACCGCATCCGCGAAGCCGTCCTTCCTGAGTTTCGCGAGCGGATCGCCGATTACCTGGTCGACTATGAACACGTGCTGCAGGACGAGGCAGCAAGCGCTGACCAGGTCAGCGCCAGCGCCCATCAATTGCGCGGTTACCTGCGTGGCCTGAACACCACGCGGGTGCTGGGCATGGCGGATTGGGAGGACCTGGATCGCCGCGTGGAAGAGGCTTGGCTAAGGGCTGTGGAAGCCGAATAGCTGGCGCGGTGTATCGATCAGCAACGCCTGCTCGACCGGTGCCGACCAGCCCAGGGCCTGGCGTTGCTCGATCACACCGGCGTAGCCGATGGACGTCTCATGCTGGGTATGGGGCCAGTCACTGCCCCACACCAGCCGTCGCAGGCCAAAGCTCTGTTGCAGCAAGGGCATGGCCTGGCAGGCAAACTCAAGGTTCTGTGCCGGGGTGCCCGCCAAGCGATAGATACCCGAGACCTTCAGCCACAGTTGGCCGCTGAGGCCCAACTCCAGCAATTGGGCAAAGCCACGCTGCTCCACACCCAGTCGCGCATCCGGGCGCCCGAAATGGTCGACCACCAGCTTGACCCCGAAGGGCATCAATTCACGCACCAACGTCGGCAGGGCTTCGACCTCGCGGTGTAACTCCACATGCCAGCCCAGCGCGACGATGTGCTCGAAAAACGCTTTCCAGCCGTGCTCGGAAAAATCCGGCAACGCCCGGCCCACCAGGTTCAACCGCACGCCGACGACGCCCGAGCGGGCCATGGCCTGTAACGTGTCGCGCGGAGTATCGCGCGCCACGACCGCCACGCCGCGCAACTGATCGGGCGCCTGCTGCAACGCGGCCAGCAGGTAGTGGTTATCGGTGCCCAAAAAGCTGGGTTGCACCAGTACCCCGTGGCTCAAACCATGGGCGCGCAAGTGGCCAAGGTAGTCCGCCAGCGTGGCGTCATAGCCAGGGGTGTAGCGGCGTTCGCCGCTCAGGGTCAGCGCCTGGCTGAACACGTGGGCGTGGGCGTCGATGCCGGAGATGGAGCGGTTATCAAGCATTGGGGTTCGTCTTTCAAGAGTAAAAAGGTATCAAGCCTGGGCGCGCTGGCCCGTCACTACGCTGTCGACGGGAGCCGCTTCCAACACTCGCCCACGGGTTTCCGGCAGGCACAGCGCAGCGATCACGGCGACGCCGTAGGCAATCCCGGCGTCGATGCCGATGGCCGAGCCGAGGGACATGGAGTCGCTCATATGCCCTACCAAGAACGGAAACACTGCCGAGAGCACGCGCCCGAAGTTGTAGCAAAAGCCCACGCCAGCACCGCGCACGTCGGCCGGGTACAGTTCGTTGAACAACGCCCCCAGGCTGGCCGGGATACCGGCCGCGAAGAAGCCCAGCGGAAAACCCAGGAACAGCATCTGGGTATTGGTCAGCGGCAGGAACACGTAGGCCTGCACGGTGATGACGCAGCACAGCGCGAACAGCACGATGTTCTTGCGCCGCCCGATGCGGTCGATCAGCCAACCACTCGCGATGCAACCACACCAGAAGGCAAAGATAATCACCGCCAGGTAACCGCCGGAGTTGAGCACCGACAGGTTGCGCTCAGTCTTGAGAAAGGTCGGCAACCAGGTCATCACCGCGTGGTAACCCCCGTGGGCACCCAGGCCCAGCAGCCCCCCGAACAACGTGACGCGGATCAGTTCCGGGCGGAAGATGCCCGCCAGGGACTTGAAGAAACTCTGCGGTATCCCCTGCTCTTTTTGCAAACGCTGGAAGCTGTCGGGTTCTTCGACATTGCGACGCACCCAGATAATCAGGAACGACGGTAGCAAGCCCACCACAAACATCACGCGCCAGGCCATGTCCTGCGGCACAAACGAATAGATCAGCGCGAACACGCCGACCGCCACGCCCCAGCCCACGGCCCAGGCGCTTTGCACGGTGCCCATGACCTTGCCACGGTACTTGGGGTTGATGGTCTCGGCCATCAACACCGCGCCCGCCGCCCACTCACCGCCGATACCAAAGCCTTGCAGCGCCTTGACGATCAGTAACTGATGGAAACCGGTGACGAACGCTGACAGGAATGTGAAGAACGAGAACCACAGGATCATCCATTGCAGGGTCCGCACCCGCCCGTAGCGATCGGACAAGGTTCCGCCGACCCAGCCTCCGATGGCTGATGTAACCAGCGTGACTCCACTGATGAGCCCCGCATCGCCCTTGCTCAAGGCGAAGGCGGCGATCAGTGCCGGGATCGCCAGGCCGAACATCTGTACTTCCAGTGCGTCGAGGGACCATCCACCGAAGCAGGCCCAGAACGTTTTGCGCTCCCGAGGAGTGACTTGGCGATACCAACTGAACATGATTTTTATCCTTATAGGTCAAACGCAAGGCGGCCGGGCGCGAACCGCGCCAGAGCCAGGCCGGTGTTGGGCAAACACTCAGAAATACGGGTAGGGGGTCAGCGAATATCCACGCGGTATCGGAAGTGCTCGGCATGCCCACGGGAGCGTCGCCACTCCAGGGGTTGGCCGGCGTAATCGCGGGCCAGGCGCTCGATCACCACCACAGGGCTGTTGACCGGCACCTGCAGCAATCGCGCGTACACCGCGTTGACCGACTCTGCGGTGAGGGTTTCCTCGGCCGAGGCCACCACCTGCCCGCAGGCACTTTCGTACACCGGGTAGAGCAGCGGGCCTTGCTGGGACAGGTCGATGTCCAGCAACGCCTGGAAACGCGCGCGCGGCAGCCAGATCTCTTCAGCCAGCAGCGGCTGCACATCCAGCAAACGGGTCCGCATGATGCGAATCACCTGGGCCCCGGGCGCCAGGCCTAGCGCTTCGCTGACCGCCGACGGCGCGGCCACCGACTCGACGCTCAGGATGCGGCTTTGCGGCACCTGGCGTTCGCCCGAGGGACCTTGGAAACGGAAAAAGCGAAACAGGGAAGACTGGAATTGCGGACGGCGCACAAAGGTGCCACGGCCCTGCTGGCGTTCAAGAATGCCTTCGCTCACCAGCGCGTCGACGGCCTTGCGCACGGTGCCGGTAGACAGCGCGTACTCGGCGGACAGCACCGCCTCGGTGGGGATGGCTTCGCCGGGCCGCCAGCGATTGTTGGCGATCTGCTCGACCAAATGGTCGCGCAAGCGTTGGTAAAGCGGCAGGCGGGCATCACTGGACAGCGTATTCATGGGCCACATTCACTTTGTTATTTAGTCATATATATGAATATGGGCAGAGTATTCTGCCGCAGGGTGACGCCTGTCAAGAGCGCCCCCCCACGCGCAGGATGAATGGTCGGTTACAGCGCCGGGCGTTGCTGCTGCACCCACGCTTGCACCGAGGGGCGCTGCCACTGGCGTTGTGCGTATTCCACCAACGCCGCAGGCACGCTGTCGCCGTTGAGAATCAAACGATTGAGCATCACGGCCAAGTCCACATCGGCAATCGACCACTCACCGAACAAGTACGGCGAATTGCCCGCCAAGAGGGTGTGCGCCGCGCTGATCAATTTGGCCGCCGCCGCTTCGGCGTCAGGCGACAGTGGCGGCATCTTCTGCCCGTAGAACACCACCATCGTCGAACGTTCCTGACGGATCGGCAGCAAGTCGCTGCGTAACCACGCCTGCACCTGGCGCGCCCTCGCCCGCTGCTTGGGGTCAGCCGGGTAAACAGGTGTCTGGGGGTAGGCCTGCTCCAGGTACTCGGTGATCGCTGAAGACTCCGACAAGGCAAAGTCGCCTTCCACCAACGTCGGCACGCGTTGGGTCAGGGACAGTTGGGCAAAGTCGGCCGCATGCTGTTGCGCGGCATCCAGGTCCACGGTCAGCGTGTCGAACGCCAGGCTTTTTTCGCGCAGGGTGACGAACACCGACATGGCATAGGGGCTGGTGTACAGATGATCCACATACAGGCGCATAGCGATTCTCCTTGAGGGGAGCACCACGCTACGAGATGTGCCGCCAGAAAGACAATGCGCTGTTTTTATGGGGGCATTCCTTGGCGGAATACTGCACTAACCGGCAAACCCACCCTCTTGCAGGAATACGCGTTCTGCCTCCGTGGTCTGCCGAGCCAACACCTGATTACGATGAGGAAAGCGCCCGAACCGTTCGATGATCCGGGCATGTTCCTTGGCCCAATGGTAGGTGCTGGCGTCCAGTGCCTGGTTGAGGCTCAGGGAGCGCTGCTGGTCCGCCGGGTCTTCCGAATGCTCGAACGGCAGATAACAGAATGCGCGCAATGCCGGTTCCACCTGATGATCGAGCCCCGCGTCCACCATGCGAGCGGCATACAGGCGCGCCAGCGGGTCGGTTGCAAACATATGGGCGGTGCCACGGAAGGCATTGCGGGGGTATTGGTCCAGCAGGATCAGCAACGCCAGGGCTCCTTCGGCAGAGTCCAGCCAGTGTTCCAGTTCGCGCCGGGCCGCTTGCAGATGGGTACCGTGGAAAGTCTCGCGGAACACCGCGTCGAAGGCCTCGTCCTTGGCGAACCAGCGTTTGGGGCCGGCGTGCTTCCAGAAGTCGATGACGGATTGCGCTGTATGGTTGCTCATTGTCACTGCCTACTCCCAATCGAACGCCTCGACGTTAGCAGAAACCCGAGCTCGATGGTGGTGATCGGTCGATGCCGAAGGTATCCAGATCCGCGGTGTTCGCAGTACAGCGCCTGGACGGGCAGATTGAGGGAAGACGACATGCGAATCACCGGCGCAGGGGCCAAGGAGTAACTCAACATTGATCGCAATCTAATCCGAGCAAGGAATCGCGGCAACGCGCAAATTAATGTTATAGGATAACACCCTACTCCCGTCCTACCCTGTGATGTTCGCCCATGACTGACGCTGTTCCTCTGCGCCAACGCCTGCTTTCCATCGACGCCCTGCGCGGGCTGGTGATCCTGTTCATGCTACTGGACCACGTGCGCGAAACCTTCCTGCTGCACCGCCAGGTCAGCGACCCGATGACCATCGACAGCACCGAGCCTGCACTGTTTGCCAGCCGCACCCTCGCCCACCTGTGCGCGCCGGTGTTTGTACTGCTCACGGGGTTATCCGCGTGGCTGTACGGCCAGAAGTACCAAGGCCGACGCGATGTGTCGGCGTTCCTGTTCAAGCGCGGGTTGTTCCTGATAGTGCTGGAATTTACCTGGGTGAACTTCGCCTGGACCTTCCAACTGCCCCCCAGCGTGATCTATATGCAGGTGATCTGGGCCATTGGCGTCAGCATGCTCGCCCTGGCGTTGCTCGTGTGGTTGCCGCGTGCCGTGCTGATCGCCTTGGCGCTGGTGATCATGGGCGGGCACAACGTGCTGGACGGGCTGCACGTCGAGGCCAGTTCAGCCTTGCAGATTCCGTGGACGATCCTGCATGAGCGCAGTTGGATCGACGTCGGTGATTCGCTGCGGCTGCGGACCACCTACCCGGTGCTGCCATGGATCGGCGTGATTGCGTTGGGGTACGGCCTGGGCCCGTGGTTCGCCAAAGGCATTCAGCCGACAGTGCGTCAGTGGTACCTGTTGCTGGCGGGAGTGGGCGCGCTGGTAGGATTCGTGGTGTTGCGGGCAGCCAACGGGTATGGCGAGAAACCCTGGCAAGCGTATGAAAACGGCGTGCAGACGCTCATGAGCTTTTTCAACATCACCAAATATCCACCGTCGCTGCTGTTCCTGGCGTTGACCCTTGGGATTGGGTTGCTGCTGTTGCTGGCGTTTGAACGTGCGGGGCAAAAACGCTGGATTGGCATCCTGGCCACGTTCGGGGCGGCGCCGATGTTCTTTTATTTACTGCACCTGTATGTACTGAAAATCCTCTACGTCGCCTGTGTGGCGCTGTTTGGCCTCAACCACGGCAATTACTTCGGTTTCGACAGCATCGGCGCCATCTGGCTGGTGGCGCTGCTGCTGCCCCTGGTGCTGTACCCACCGGTACGCTGGTTCGCAGGTCTCAAGGCTCGGCGCGGCGACCTGGCCTGGCTCAAATACCTGTAGCACCCCGATTGCTTTTCTGTGGGAGCTGGCTTGCCTGCGATGCGTGCGCCTCGGTCTTGATTGAGACTGCGGTGATGCAATCGCAGGCAAGCCAGCGCCCACAAGAGCCAGCGCCCACCTTTGCTAACAGTGTCAGGCCAGTTCGGCGCGCAGTTGACGGGCCGCCGTCACCATGTGGATCAGCGCCGCTTCCGTCTCCGCCCAGCCACGGGTTTTCAGGCCGCAATCCGGGTTCACCCACAGGCGCTCAGCCGGGATTCGCTTGGCCGCCTTGCGCAGCAGGTTGGCCATTTCCGACGCATCCGGCACGCGTGGCGAATGGATGTCGTAGACGCCCGGACCGATTTCGTTCGGGTAAGCGAAGGCTTCGAACGCGTCCAGCAACTCCATGTCCGAACGTGACGTCTCGATGGTGATCACATCGGCATCCATCGCCGCGATGGACTCGATCACGTCGTTGAACTCGCTGTAGCACATGTGCGTGTGGATCTGGGTTTCGTCACGCACACCCGAGGCACACAGGCGGAACACTTCGGTGGCCCAGTCCAGGTAGTGCTGCCACTGTGCCTGGCGCAATGGGAGGCCTTCACGGAAGGCGGCTTCGTCGATCTGCACGATCTTGATGCCGGCGGCTTCCAGGTCCACCACTTCGTCACGAATCGCCAGGGCCAGTTGACGCGCCTGCACTTCGCGGCTCACGTCTTCGCGCGGGAATGACCACATCAGCATGGTCACCGGGCCGGTCAGCATGCCCTTCACGACCTTGCTGGTCAGGCCTTGGGCGTAGCGGATCCACTCCACAGTCATCGCCTTCGGGCGGCTCAGGTCACCAAAGATCACCGCCGGTTTCACGCAGCGCGAACCGTAGCTCTGTACCCAGCCGAAGCGGGTGAATACATAGCCGTCGAGTTGCTCGGCGAAGTACTCGACCATGTCGTTACGTTCCGCCTCACCGTGTACCAACACGTCCAGGCCGAGGTTTTCCTGCACTTCAACGGCGTGCTTGATCTCGCTGTGCATCGCTTCGACGTAGAGCGCTTCGCTCAGCTTGCCGGCCTTGTAGGACTGGCGCGCCAGGCGGATCGACGCGGTTTGCGGGAACGAACCGATGGTGGTGGTCGGGAACAGCGGCAGGTCGAGGCCAGCACGTTGCTTCTCGATACGCTGGGCAAACAGCGACTGGCGCTGGCTGTCCTTGGCGGTGATCGCAGCGACACGGGCTTGCACGACGGGTTTATGGATACGCGCAGAGGCGGCGCGGGCTGCCTGCACAGCGCGGCTCTCGGCCAGGGCCGCAACTACGTTTGGCGCTTCAGGTGCGTTGACCGCGCGAGCCAACACAGCCACCTCAGCGCACTTTTGTACGGCGAATGCCAGCCAGCTCTTCAGTTCAGCATCCAGTTTGTCTTCACGGCCCAGGTCCACCGGGCTATGCAGCAAAGAGCAGGATGGCGCCACCCACAGGCGATCACCGAGCTTTTCATGGGCATGCTGCAACGTGGCCAGGGCCTTTTCCAGGTCGCAACGCCAGACGTTGCGCCCATTGACCACGCCCAGGGACAACACTTTATAAGCCGGCAGGCGATCAAGGATGGTCGGGTACTGGTCGGGTGCACGCACCAGGTCGATGTGCAGGCCATCAACCGGCAGGTTGGCGGCAAGACCGAGGTTTTCTTCCAGCCCACCAAAGTAGGTAGCCACCAGCTTTTTCAGGGGGTCGCGCTGGATCAGGTTGTAGGCGCGCTCAAACGCGTTTTTCCATTCCTGCGGCAGGTCGAGCACCAGGATGGGCTCGTCGATCTGTACCCACTCCACACCCAGGTCAGCCAGGCGCTGGAAGATCTGCCCGTACAACGGCAACAGGCGTTCCAGCAAGTCAAGCTTGTCGAAGTCGCCACCCTTGGCCTTGCCCAGCCACAGGTAGGTCAATGGACCAATGATGACGGGCTTGACGTCATGCCCCAGGTCGCGGGCTTCCTGCACTTCCTCGAACAACTGGTCCCACCCCAGGTGGAAGTGCTGGTCAGCGCTGAATTCGGGCACCAGGTAGTGGTAGTTGGTATCGAACCACTTGGTCATTTCCTGTGCGTGGGCACCACCGCAGCAGCTGTCGCTGACGCCGCGCGCCATGCCGAACAGCGTGTGCAGGGTGGCGTTGCCATCGGCTGGACGGAAACGCTCAGGAATCACGCCGAACATCAGCGAGTGGGTAAGCACCTGGTCGTACCAGGCAAAATCACCGGCAGGCAGCAGTTCGATACCCGCGTCCTTCTGCAGCGCCCAGTGGGTCTTGCGCAATTCACGGCCAACGGCACGCAGACCGGCTTCGTCGAGCTCGCCCTTCCAGAACGCTTCCTGCGCTTTTTTCAGTTCGCGATCGCGTCCAATGCGCGGAAATCCGAGGGAATGAGCGACTGCCATGACTTACAACTCCAATGTCGATAGATATGGCAGCTATTGTCGGCAGGCAGGCATCGTGAGACAAACTCATTATATTCTAGATGATCACAAGATTTGCTCATGTTAATGCGTGGAATATGCGCATCCATCACTGGCCGCGCCCCATTCAATACACATACCATGGGTCGTAACACCCACCCCCGATGAGCCCCCATGATCAAAGCCAGCTTACGCAGCCACCTGACCCTATGGTTCGCCGGTTTATCGTTGCTCACGTTGTTGAGCGTGGGCTTTTATGTGGGCCATATCGCCACCGAGCAGATGAAACAGGCCAGCGGCAATGCGCTGCTGAGTACGGCGCGCTCTACCGCTGCGCTATTGGCCGTGCAACTGCGCGAACGTCAGTTGGAGGTGTCCTTGCTGAGCAAGGCACCGATCATGCGCAAGGGCGATCTTGACGCGCCGGACATCCTGACCTTGATGGAACTGCGCACCCAATCGCGCGCCGAGTATGCCTGGATGGGTGTGGCCGACGCCGAGGGCAAGGTACGCCAGGCGGTCAATGGTTTGCTGGTCAATCAGTCAGTGCAGCAACGACCATGGTTCCAGGCGGGCATGCGCGGCGAGTACACCGGTGATCCCCATGAAGCCGTGCTGCTGGCCAAGCTGCTGCCGGGGGCCGCTAACGGTGAGCCGCTGCGCTTTATCGATTTCGCCGCACCGATTCGCAACGCCCAGGGCGAGACCATCGGCGTACTGGGCGCGCACGCGCATTGGCGCTGGGTGACGCAGATTGTCGACTCTGCCTTGATGCAGAAGGATGCGGTGCCAGACCTGGAAGCCCTGATTGTCGACTTCGACGGCAAAGTGCTCTACCCGGAAGCGTTGGCGGGTGAGCGGATGCCACCGGCCAACCTGGGCAAGCCGTCGGGCTGGTCCACCGGCAATGGCTACGTCACCGCATCGGTGGCAGTGCCCAGCCCGTCGAATGCAAACGTGAGCTGGTACATCATGGTGCGCCAACCCTTGGATGTCGCGCTGCAACCGGCGCGCGTGCTGCTGTACAGGTTGTTGCTGCTGGGCCTTATCGCGGCAGTGGTGTTCGGGCTCGTCGCCTATTATCTGGCGTCCACCCTCAGCCGCCCGATCGAACGCCTGGCCCGGTCCGCCAAGCAGGTGCAGGACCATCAACCCGGCGCGGTCTTCCCCCAGGAACACCCGGTGCTGGAAATCGCCCAGTTGGGACGCTCGCTCACCGGCATGACCCAGTCCCTGCTGTCCAAGGAACGCGAACTGCAAGACGCCAACGCCTCCCTGGAAGCCACTGTCGTGCAACGTACCGCCGACCTTACCCAAGCCAATGCCGACCTGCTCAAGCTTGCTACCCACGATGCTTTGACCGGTGTCTTCAACCGCCGCCGCTTCGACGAAAAACTCGCCGAAAACAGCCTGCTGTTCCAACGCACCGGCCGCACCTTCGCCCTGCTGCTGATCGACGCCGACTACTTCAAGCGCGTCAACGACACCTACGGCCACGCCATCGGCGACGACGTGCTGTGCCAGTTGGCCGTCCTGATTGAAAACACCACCCGCGCCACCGACTTTGTCGCACGTTACGGCGGTGAGGAATTCGCGGTGCTGCTGCCCGAAATCGAAGAACCCGACAGCCCCGAAGTGGTTGCGGAAAAAATCCGCAAGGCCGTGGAAACGGCGGTGTTCCCAACCGTGGGCCATGTGACCGTAAGTATTGGCGTGAGCGTGGCCGAGCCTTCGGACCGAGACACCTCGGCGCTGCTCAAGCGCGCGGACATGCAATTGTACGAGGCCAAGGCGGGAGGCAGGAACCGCGTGGCCTGAACACGACACCCCTATGGCAGGTGAATCGATTGCGAGCGAGCCTGTTGTGGCTAGAGCGCTCGCCACAGGTAAAGTGTCTACTGTTTCATTCAGGATATGACCTCACATGGACGCATTCACCCAAGGCAGCTGCCTCTGCGGCGCCGTCACCTATCTAGTCTCGACCCCGCTCAAGGCTATCACCCACTGCCACTGCAAAAAATGCCAGAAAAGCCATGGCGCCGCGTTTGCCACTTACGCCAGCGCCCCCCTGTCAGCGATCACTGTGCAGGCCACGCCGGCTGCGCTGAAAAGCTATGAGTCATCACCGGGCGTCACTCGGCAATTCTGCTCGCAGTGCGGGTCTTCACTGTTCTGGAGCGACGCCAGGGGCCGCTATCCCGAGTGGATCTCGATTGCGCTCGGCACGCTCGACACGACTGTTAACGCGCAGAAACAGACTCACAGCTGTGTGGAATCCAAGGCAGCCTGGTTTGACGGAGAGTCGCCGTGACCCAACTGCTTTCGATACGTCCGATCAAAGAACTGCCGGAACAAATCGTTGAGCTGGAAGCGCAAGCGGTCAGGGAAGGATTCAGATTCGTGACGCGACTGATTACAGAGTGGCAAGACCACTCCAATCGATTCGATCAACCGGGCGAGTGCCTTTTGGGCGTCTTCTGCAACGAGCAGTTAGTCGCTATCGGCGGAGTGTCCTCTGACCCGTATGCCGGCCCGACGGTAGGTCGATTGCGACGGGTATTCGTTGCGCCTGCAATGCGCGGGCGCCACGTGGGCAAGGACCTGGTACAGGCGCTGCTGAAACACGCCGAGTTGGCATTCGAGGCCGTACATGTCTTCACCGATACGCCCAAAGCCGCAGCGTTTTATCTACGATGTGGCTTTGATCAGGTGGCTGATAGCACTGCAACGCATGTCAGGACGAGCAGGCGCCGCTGAGGCGCTCATCGCTCACTCGGCAACACGGATCCCATGTGGGCGTTCTCGCCCCCCACATGGGGTCCTTGGGGTGAGAGGTGTCGTTACAGCAACGGAATCGAATAACTCACAAACACCCGATTCTGATCCTGGTCCCGCGCCACTTCACTGCGCGACACACCGTTGCGCCAGCCGAACCCGACGTTCTTGAACGTGCCGCTCTGCACCACGTAGTCCAGGGAAATATCGCGCTCCCACTCACTGGCATCGTTGCCGCTGGCGGTGAGGATGTGGTCGCCCTTCAAGTACATCACCGAGGCCTTCAGGCCCGGCACGCCGAGCGATGCAAAGTCATAGGCGTATTGGGCAAAGGCGGTGCGCTCACCGGCCTGGATGAAGGTCTGCACGGTACGGTCGGTGTAGAGGTACAGGCTGGAACCGCCTTCCCCTTTGTTCACCAGGCCGCCCTGGTTGAGTTGCGCGAAGTTACTGTCGTCCGAGACCTGCTGGTAGCCGGCGGTGATCGCATGGGGCCCCAGTGAGTAGATGAACGCCGCGCTCCAGGTGTTATTGTCGATTTCACCGTTGCCGTTCTTGGTGTAGCCGCCAAGCTTGTAGCCTTCGGCACGGCCGGCGGCGCTGCTGTTCTTGCCGTCGGCGGTGGTCTTGAAGTAACGCAGGTCGGTTTTCAATGAGCCGTAGTCGTCCAGTGGCAATACATGGATGAGGCCGGCGAAGTGCTGTTGGTAATAGTCTTCGAGGTTCGCGTAGTAATACTGGACCATCAGGTCCTTGGTCACTTGGTAGTCGGCACCCGCGTAGTTGAATTTGTTGCTTTCCTGGGTGCCACCCGCTGCCGCCAGGCCGCTGCGGTCGCTGGAACCACGACCGGTGGTGTGCTGCAGTTGACCGCCGATCAGGGTCAGGTTGTCGATGTCCTTGCTGGTGACTTGCCCGCCTTCGAAAGACTGCGGCAACAGGCGGCCGTCGTTGCTCACCAGGATCGGCAGGTTCGGGCGCAGGTAGCCGTAGCGCAACTCGCTCTTGGCGAAACGTGCCTTGGCCGTCGCGCCGCCACGGGCCCAGTTGTCGGCAGCCTTGCCATCGTCGTTAGGGATCATCGAGCTGCCCACATGGCGACCGGCACCGCTGTCGAGGGTGATACCGAGCATGCCCACTGCATCCAAACCGAACCCGACAGTGCCATCGGTAAAGCCCGATTGATAGTTGAGGATAAACGCCTGGCCCCACTCTTCGGTCTTGGACGGCGCGGCGGTGCCGTCACGGTTGTCGTTGTTGAAGTAGAAGTTGCGCATGCTCACGTTGGCTTTGCTGTCACTCAGGAAATCAGCTGAGGCCAAGGGGCTCAGGGCAATGCCCAGGCCGCCGGTCAATACGCTTAATACATTCAAAGTGGCTTTCATCAGGACGAGCTCCGGCGCGGAATCCAAGTTCCGGGCGCAAAAAATAGGCAGCAGGAAGCACACGGCCAAACTCGGGTTGGCCGGTGCGTGAACTAACGTCTAACGGCTTAGTTGAGCGAATGAACCTCCGTACAACCTCAGTCAATCAATCCATGAGCGTCATAAAACGGATACGGCCCCGGGTAGTCCCCGAACACGCCGTTGTGGCTGATCAAACCTTGTTGCGCCTCCCAGCGATGCAACAAATAGCCCGCCGGCTCCAGGTTGAAATGCGCGGGCGCCGCTTCTTGCAAATCCAGCACGATCTGGTGGGAGGTGCCGGGGCACACACAACTCAGGCTGCCGCCGAAACGTCGTTGCATCGGCCGGTGCAGGTGGCCGCACAGCAGGCGCTCCACCTGCGGATGGCGAGCCACCACGCGCTCCAGTGCAGCGGCATTGATGAATGGTTCACGGTCCATATGGCCGATACCGCTGATGAACGGCGGGTGATGCAGGATCAACAGCGTCGGCACATCAGGACGCAGTGCCAGTTGTGCATCCAGCCACTGCAATTGGCTGTCGAGCAACTGGCCGCCGTGACCGCCAGGAATGGTGGAGTCGAGGCCGATCAAACGCAGGGGATGCTCGTCCACCACCCAGTCCAATGGGCCCTGCGCCGAGGCAGGCAAATAGTGGTGATCACGGAACGCATCCAGCAACGGCTCGCGGCTGTCGTGGTTACCCGGCACCAGGTAGCACGGCATGTGCAGTCGAGCGAGTTCGGGATGCAACACGGCGTATTCATCGGCGCGGCCGAAGTCCACGAGGTCACCGCTGATGACCACGATATCGGGGCGCGGGTGGCTGGCGTTCAGGTGGTCAACGGCACGGCGCAGTGCGCCCAGGGTATCGACAACGCCATAGGTGAGGCGCTGGCCGGCTTTAAGATGCAGGTCGCTGATCTGCGCGACGAGGAACGGACGATTCACAATAGATTCTCAGGCATTCAGGGTGAACAACATGTGCGGCGCGACGGCCAGAGCAATCGGCGCGCCGACGGCGTACACCTGGTTGTCGCTGCTGTCGACGAGCAGCGGTTGCGGGCCGCCCACATCCACCAGCAGGCGGCTCTGCGCGCCCTGGAAAAACTGCGCCAGCAGACGCCCGTGCAGGTGCCCTTCGCTCTCCATCACCCGCAGGTGTTCGGGGCGGCAGTACAGGGTGCTGGGCAGATCGGTGCCGTGCCACGGCAGTTCGCCGCCACAGACTTTCAAGCCACGGGCCGACGGCTCGATCACGGCGAAGGCATTGAGGTTGCCGACAAACCCCGCGACGAAGGCGTTGGCCGGTTTCTGGTAGATGTCCCGTGGGCTGGCCAACTGGGCGACACGGCCGTGTTCCATCACCAGGATGCGATCGCCCAGGGCCATGGCTTCGCCCTGGTCGTGGGTGACGAATACCGAGGTGATACCGAGGCCGCGCAGCAGTTCATTCAGCTCGCTGCGCAGGCGTTCGCGCAGTTGCGCATCGAGCGCTGCCAGTGGCTCATCGAGCAGTAACACCTTGGGGCGCGGCGCCAAGGCACGGGCCAGGGCTACGCGCTGGCGCTGGCCGCCGGAGAGTTCGTGGATGCTGCGCTTGCCGTGATTCTGCAAGCCCACCAGTTCCAGCAACTCGTCGCAGCGCTCGTTGCGCTCTGGCACCGACATACCGCGAATCTTCAAGCCGTAGACGATGTTCCCGGCCACATCCAGGTTGGGGAACAGCGCGTAGTTCTGGAACACCATGCCCACATCGCGGCGTTCGATCGGCAGGCGGGTTACGTCCTGATCTGCGAAAAACACCTGGCCCACGTCCGGGCGCTCGAGGCCGGCGATCAGGCGCAAGGTCGTGGTCTTGCCACAACCGGAGGGGCCAAGGATCGCCAGGGTTTCACCGCCTTCGACGGTCAGGTTCAAGTCATGCACGGCCACGGTGCCGTCGGCGAACGCCTTGCGACAGCCCTGCAGGCGATTTCCAGGCGCGCCGAGGCGTAGCTGTCCGCCAGGCCCACGGGCAGCGTCTTGGTCATCGGCGTGTGGAGCATCCAGGTCAGGTTGAACTCACCCAGGGACAAGGTGACCACCATCAACACACCCGCCAGGATCCCCGCGCGGCAGTTGGGCACCACCACGCTGAAAAAACGCTTGATCGGCCCGGCGCCCAGGCTCGCAGCGGCCTCCTCCAGCACTGGCAGTTGCTGGCGCTGCATCACCGCCATCACCGGGCGCACCAGGAACGGCAAGGTGAACAGCACATGGCCGACCAGGATGAACAACCAACTGCTACGGAAGCTGCCGAACTGGCCATAGGTGAGCAGCAAGGCCAGCGCACTGGCCAACCCCGGCATCGCCACCGGCAGTACCATCAGTTCTTCGAACGCGCGACTGAAGCGGTTGTTCATGCGTACCAAGGCATAGGCCGCCGGTACGCCAACCACACAGACGCATACCGCGCAGGCCAGCGCCAGTTGCAGGGACAGCCACACGGTGGGCGAATAGGCCTGCCACACCTGGACCAACCAGTCGACGGTCAAGCCACTGGACAAGCCGACGAAGAAATTACGCGTCAGTCCGGCCAACAGCGACATCACCACCGGCACGAGCATGAAGGCACACACCAGCAGGGTGAACAACAGTTGCATCACAAACAGCGATGAGCGTTTCACAGCACAGTCCCCGCGTTTTTCACCAGCCGTCGCGTGAGCAGCAACACGGCCCAGGTCACCGCGCCGAGGACCACGGAAAGCGCAGCCGCCACGGCAAAGTTGGCGTAGTTGGTAAACACGTTGTAGATCGCCACCGGGGTGACATTCAGCCGCGTGCCTAACGTAAAGGCGGTACCGAAGGCGCCCATGGAGGTGGCAAAACAGATCGCCCCGCAGGACGCCAGCGCGGGTGCCAGGCCAGGCACAATCACATCGCACACCACCCGCCAATGTCCGGCACCCAGCGAGTGCGCGGCTTCCTCCAGGCTGCGGTCGAGGCTCTCGCACGCGGCCATCACCGTGAGGATTACCCGTGGAATCGAGAAGTACAGGTAGCCCACGAACAACCCCGCCAGCGAGTAGGCAAAAATCCAGCGCTCACCGGCCAGTTGCAGGCCCAGGGCAGCGAACAGGCCCTGGCGCCCGGCCAGCAGGATCACCAGGAAGCCCACCACGACGCCGGGAAACGCCAGCGGAAACGTCAACAACGCCACCAGCGCCGAGCGCCCGAAGAACTGCTGCCGGGCGAGGAACACACCGCTGATGCCGCCGATCACCAACGCCACCAGCGTCACCACCACCGCCAGCACCAGGGTTTGCCCCAGGCTGCCCAGGTACTGCGCGCTGCTGAGCACCTGCCAGTAACCGCTGCCGTTGCTGTCGCGGCTCTCGGCACCCAGCACCACCAAGTGCGCCAGCGGCAACAGCCAGAACGCGAGCAGCACTGCAAAGGCCGGGGCCAGCGCCCAGGCCGCCTGTCTTGCCGATGCAGCCACTTACTTGACCTCGTTCAGGTAACGGGCGGCGAAGGCTTCCTGCACAGCGGCCATTTTTTCGTAGTCCACCACACCGGCACGCGCATAGTCGCTGTCGGGCAGGAACTGTGCGGCCACGTCCGCGGGCATTTTCATCGGGCGCACAGGACGCAGGTAAGCCTTGGCCCAGAGTGCCTGGCCTTCGTCCGACAGCACGAAGTCGAGGACTTTTTCCGCGTTGGCGCGGTGGGGTGCGTTGGCGACCAGGCTCATCACGTAAGGCACGCTGATGCTGCCTTCCTTGGGGATCACGAAGGCGACGTTGGCCTTGTCTTTGTAACGCGCACGGTAGGCGTTGAAGTCATAGTCCACCAAAATCGGCAACTCACCGGACAGCACCCGCGCATACGCCGTCTGCTTGGGCACGATGGGGGCGTTTTTCGCCAGTTTCTGGAAGTAGTCGATAGCCGGGGCGAAGTTGTCCAGGTCGCCGCCCATGGCGCGGTTGATCGCCACTGCCGAGACGTAGCCGACGAAGGCGCTGGAGGGATCGAGGTAACCGACCATGCCTTTGTACTCAGGCTTGAGCAGGTCGGCCCAGCTTTGCGGCACCGGCAAGCCACCGAGCGCGTCGACGTTGACCATGATGCCCAAGGTGCCGGAGTGAATCGCGAACCAATGGCCGGCCGGGTCTTTCAGGCCCGTGGGAATCTGCTCCCAGGCCTTGGGTTTGTAGGTGCCGACCACATCGGCCTTTTGCGCCTGCAGGCCGAACGTCACGCCGTAGTACACGACGTCGGCGACCGGTGCGGCTTTTTCCGCCACCAACTGTGCCAGGGACTGGCCGGAGTTCTTGTTGTCCAGCGGCACCTGCACGCCGGTGCTGGCGGAGATGGCCTTGAGCTGGGTGCCCCAGTC
>Ga0302347_1000400_pt1 | contig 70869 bp, 57 predicted proteins | sample PhyWR1_FD_202178 | JGI IMG/M metagenome (GOLD analysis project Ga0302347, IMG submission 202178) | Leaf surface microbial communities from wheat plants in UC Gill Tract Community Farm, Albany, California, United States - DLSL W.R1 (v2)... | ecosystem: Host-associated > Plants > Phyllosphere >... | reverse complement strand
AACGCTTGGTGCCGACGAACAGAATCTTGTTTTTGCCCTGGGCCAGACGCTCTACGAAAGTCAGAGCTTCGTTGAACATTGGCAGGGTTTTTTCAAGGTTGATGATGTGGATCTTGTTACGCGCGCCAAAGATGTATTTACCCATCTTCGGGTTCCAGTAACGGGTTTGGTGACCGAAGTGCACACCGGCCTTCAGCATATCGCGCATGTTGACTTGGGACATGATAGTTCCTTAATAAGTCGGGTTAGGCCTCCACGTATCCCAACGACCAACCAGCAGCTTCAAAGCTGAAGGCACCCAGGTCATCGTGTCGACACGTGTGTGGGTTTGTGCTCTGCGGGCTATACCCGCAAAGCGGCGCATTTTATACCATAAGATGCGCTAAAAACGAAGCGTGAATTCAGACTTTATTGCTAAAGCGTTGCCCTGCAAGGGTTTACGCCTGGCTTGCTCTTGCTTCCTGTCCAACAATACCACTTCCACCAGCAAAATATTCCAAACACCGAGCAAGCCCATAACAGCGTCGGAGCGAGACGGCCGCATGGCAGGGCCAAGACATTCTGGGGCCTTCCAAAAAAAGACACGCTGTAAGAGCAACCCTTAATTTCAGCTATATGCAGATGCCGTATATACGCAGTGGATCAGTGTTGTTACGACACCAATAGATCAAAATAACGCGCCTGTCGCCAATCAGGCGCGTGCTGCTTCAGTGCGTTACCAGCGTATCCAGCGACTTGTCGACATACCCCTTGGCCAGCTCCACCAAGTGCATAGTCGACAACACCAGATCGCGCGCAGGCCCGCTCAAGCCATTCCCCGCCTCGTTCGCGCAGGCACCCGCACAGCGCAACAAGTCTGACGCCTGGGCCAGGGCCGCTTCTGAATTGACACTGTGCGGGATGGCAAACAGGGCCGCGCCCGTGGGGCGAACGGGCTTATGGTTTTGCAGGTAGTAATTGAGCGCACGCTCGGTGGCGGCACGGTCCAGCAACGGGGCGTTACCGTCAGCAGCATCGAGGGATAAAGCGGGTGGATCGGGGGTGATCTTTTTCATGGTTGAAACTCCGTATTTACTAAAGGAGCAACCACTTATCGCGACTAAACGAATGGGTGGCAGCCGTACGCAGGTTAGTCGACCGGAGTACACGGAAAACCCGGCGCACCACAAGGGTGCCCTGCGCACGGCCACCATAAAACGCAGGCCGAAAAAAAGCGCCTCGTTACGGTGGCGCCTTGCGCCGTGTACCAAACCGGGCGACTAAACCCGACCGCTGATTTGCAGCGATGGCCGAGACTATTCCCCGATTTTAAGCGGCGCAAGCCAGCTGGATTTTCTAGGATGCTTCACGGGAATGAAAGCGAAACGTCGTACGAAACGCCTGATATCTAAGGCCAAAGGCCAGCCACGGTCTTGTAATCGCTGTCGAGGAACGAAGGCTGCGATCGGTTTGGTGCGCCACTGCGACGCAGCAGTCGTAAACCCTGAGAACCTGGTTTAACTGACACAACGCGTTGTCTGATTTTGCGACGACTTCGTCGGAGTGCCGCATCACGCCGAACGCAGCCTTCGTTCCTCGTCAGCTGCTACAGAAATTGCGCAGTACACGCGAACCGAACAGGCCGGCCGGTCGGCCGCCTCGGGGCGCAGTGCTTTTGATCTGCCAGCCCTCCCGGGAGGCCGAGAGGAGGTTCTGTGGAGTGGGTCGACCGGCATGGATGCCGGGAGAGCCGCGATGGGCCATGGATGGCCCGTGGCGGCGGGCCCACGGAGCAGGACCGGAGCGAGGGAACCTGAGCGCAGCGAAGGCCGTACGATGGGGCAAGGACCTTTTGGTTCCTTTTGGGTCCTTCCAAAAGGGACTCGACGTAAGGTCGAAACCAATATTTCAGTTAGACGCAAATGCTGGATATGTACGCGCAATGCCAGTTAAAACTACCGAGTACATACCTATTCGGCCTCACGAAGGGCGAAAAAATCAAAAGCGCGGGCTTCGGCCGTTTACCTTATTCGCGCGGGGCCTTGGAATAGAACCAGAATGCTCCTATCAATTAATAGAAGCGATAACGACAGGCCCACGACTAACACCGACCGTCTGTTAGAATCGCTCTTTTATGATGGTGTGCAGCGACAAAAAGCACGCCCGCAATCCTGATGATGAGCGCCAACGCGCGAAGAGAGCCCGAATGACCGTCACCCTCAAAACCCCCGAGGACATCGCAAAAATGCGTATCGCCGGCAAACTGGCCGCCGAAGTCCTGGAAATGATCGCCGAATACGTCAAGCCCGGCGTTACCACCGAAGAGCTGGACCGCATCTGCCATGACTATATTGTCAATGTGCAAAAGGCCATCCCTGCCCCGCTCAACTATAAAGGCTTCCCCAAGTCGATCTGCACCTCGATCAACCATGTGGTGTGCCACGGCATCCCGGGTGACAAGGTGCTCAAGGACGGCGACACCCTGAACATCGACGTCACCGTGATCAAGGACGGCTATCACGGCGACACCAGCCGCATGTTCCACGTCGGCAAGGTACCGGTATGGGCCGAGCGCCTGTCCCAGGTCACCCAGGAATGCATGTATAAGGCCATCGAAATCGTCAAACCGGGCTGCCGCCTGGGCGATATCGGTGAAGTGATCCAGAAGCACGCTGAAAAGAACGGTTTTTCTGTAGTACGCGAGTTCTGCGGCCACGGTATCGGCAAGGTGTTCCACGAAGAGCCGCAGATCCTGCACTATGGCCGCGCTGGCACAGGCATGGAACTGAAGGCCGGCATGACCTTCACCATCGAGCCGATGATCAACCAGGGCAAGGCCGACACCAAGGTGCTGGGCGACGGTTGGACCGCCATCACCAAGGACCGCAAGCTGTCTGCACAGTGGGAACACACCCTGCTGGTCACCGACACCGGCTACGAGATCTTCACCCTGCGCAGCGATGACACCATCCCCCGCGTTTCGGCCTGATCCTTGCGTGTTTTCACCGTTTAACCCGTAAAACCCACGACAGGAATGCCAATCGATGCCGCAGGTGGATCCAGAACTTTTTGACCGCGGCCAGTTCCAGGCCGAACTGGCATTGAAGGCAAGCCCCATTGCCGCTTTCAAAAAGGCGATCCGCCAGGCACGGGAGGTACTCGACGAACGCTTCAAAAAGGGGCGCGATATTCGCCGCCTGATCGAAGATCGTGCATGGTTCGTCGATAACATCCTGCAACAGGCGTGGGACCAGTTCATCTGGAGCGATCAAGCCGATATCGCGCTGGTTGCCGTCGGCGGCTATGGCCGTGGCGAACTGCACCCGTACTCCGATATCGATCTGTTGATCCTGCTGGACAATGCTGACCACGAAGTATTCCGCGATTCCATTGAGCGTTTTCTGACACTGCTGTGGGATATAGGCCTTGAAGTAGGTCAGAGCGTTCGCTCAGTGGATGAGTGCGCCGAACAGGCCCGAGCCGATCTGACCATCATCACCAACCTGATGGAAAGTCGCACCGTGGCCGGCCCCGAACGCCTGCGCCAGCGCATGCTGGATGTCACCAGCACGGCCCACATGTGGCCCAGCAAGGAGTTTTTCCTGGCCAAGCGCGCCGAGCAAAAGGCCCGCCACCACAAGTACAATGACACCGAATACAACCTGGAACCCAACGTCAAGGGCTCGCCTGGCGGCCTGCGCGACATCCAGACCATTTTGTGGGTAGCCCGTCGCCAGTACGGCACCCTGAATTTGCGCGCCCTTGCCGGCGAAGGCTTCCTGGTAGAAAGCGAGCACGCCCTGCTCGCCTCGTCTCAGGAGTTTTTGTGGAAGGTGCGCTACGCCCTGCACATGCTTGCCGGACGTGCCGAAGACCGTCTGCTGTTCGACCATCAGCGCAGCATCGGCGAACTGCTCGGCTTTGCCGGCGAAGACGCCAAGCAGACCATCGAAAATTTCATGCAACAGTACTACCGGGTGGTCATGAGCATTGCCCAGCTCAGTGACCTGATCATCCAGCACTTCGAAGAAGTGATCCTCGCCCCCGAGGACGAAGCGCCACCAACTCCGTTGAACTCGCGCTTCCAGTTGCACGATGGCTATATCGAAGCCACCAGCGACCACGTATTCAAGCGCACGCCCTTCGCCATGCTGGAGATCTTCCTGCTGATGGCCCAGCACCCCGAGATCAAGGGCGTGCGGGCTGATACCATCCGCCTGCTACGCGAACATCGCTACCTGATCGACGAGGATTTCCGCAAAGACATCCGCAACACCAGCCTGTTTATCGAACTGTTCAAGTGCAAGATCGGCATTCACCGTAACCTGCGCCGGATGAACCGATACGGTATCCTGGGCCGTTACCTGCCCGAGTTTGGCTTTATCGTCGGGCAAATGCAGCATGACCTGTTCCACATCTATACGGTCGATGCCCACACCCTGAACCTGATCAAACACCTGCGTAAGCTGCAATACACGCAAGTGTCAGAGAAATTCCCGCTCGCCAGCAAGTTGATGGCCAAGCTGCCCAAGCCCGAACTGATCTACCTGGCCGGGCTGTACCACGATATCGGCAAGGGCCGCCACGGCGACCACTCCGAAATCGGTGCCGTGGATGCTGAAGCGTTTTGCATCCGCCACCAGTTGCCGCAGTGGGACACGCGCCTGATCGTGTGGCTGGTACAAAACCACCTGGTGATGTCCACCACCGCCCAGCGCAAGGATCTGTCGGACCCGCAAGTCATCCATGACTTTGCCCAGACAGTCGTCGACGAAACCCATCTCGACTACCTCTATGTGCTGACTGTCGCCGATATCAACGCCACCAACCCGACGCTGTGGAACTCCTGGCGCGCCAGCCTGTTACGCCAGCTCTACACCGAAACCAAGCGTGCCCTGCGCCGCGGCCTGGAAAACCCGGTGGACCGTGAAGAACAGATCCGCCAGACGCAAAGTGCGGCGCTGGACATACTGGTGCGCGGCGGTACCGACCAGGATGACGTCGAACAGCTCTGGTCACAGCTGGGGGACGACTATTTCCTGCGCCATTCGTCTGCCGACGTGGCGCTGCATACCGAGGCGATCCTGCAGCAACCTGCCGATGGTGGCCCCCTGGTGCTGATCAAGGAAACCACCCAGCGCGAGTTCGAGGGCGGCACGCAGATCTTCATCTATGCACCCGATCAGCATGACTTCTTCGCCGTGACCGTGGCCGCCATGGACCAGCTCAACCTGAACATCCATGACGCGCGCATCATCACCTCCAGCAGCCAGTTCACCCTCGACACCTATATCGTGCTCGACAATGACGGCGGATCGATTGGCAACAACCCGGCGCGGATCGAAAAAATCCGCAAGGGCCTGACCGAAGCCCTGCGCAATCCGGATGACTACCCGACCATCATCCAGCGCCGGGTACCGCGCCAGCTCAAGCACTTCGCCTTTGCGCCCCAGGTGACGATCCACAACGATGCCCAGCGCCCGGTTACCGTACTGGAACTCAGCGCCCCCGACCGCCCGGGCCTGCTGGCCCGCATCGGGATGATCTTTCTGGAGTTCGACCTGTCGCTGCAAAACGCCAAGATCGCCACCCTTGGCGAGCGCGTAGAAGACGTATTTTTCATTACCGATGCAAACAACCAGCCGCTGTCCGACCCGCAGCTGTGCATGCGCTTGCAAGAGGCGATCGTCGAACAACTGACGGTCAATCAGGATTCAACCCCAGAACCGTGGCGCCTGAGCATTTAACCGCCGCCGAGTGAGACCCGCACCCCATGAACAACGCTTTGAACCAGTTGCAGCCTTACCCGTTCGAAAAACTGCGCGCCCTGCTTGGCAGCGTGCAGCCCAACACCGACAAGCGTGCGATTGCCCTGTCGATTGGTGAACCGAAACACCGCTCCCCGGACTTCGTGGCCAAGGCACTGGCTGACAACCTCGACCAGATGGCGGTCTACCCGACTACTCTGGGCATCCCGGCGTTGCGCGAAGCCATCGCCGGCTGGGCCGAGCGGCGTTTCAATGTACCCAAGGGCTGGCTCGACCCGGCGCGTAATATCCTGCCGGTCAATGGCACCCGTGAAGCCCTGTTTGCTTTCACCCAGACTGTGGTCAACCGTGGTGACGACGCCCTGGTCGTCAGCCCGAACCCGTTCTACCAGATCTACGAAGGGGCCGCCTTCCTGGCAGGCGCTCAGCCGCACTACCTGCCGTGCCTGGCCGAACATGGCTTCAACCCGGATTTTGACGCGGTGTCCGTCGACACCTGGAAGCGCTGCCAGATCCTGTTCCTGTGCTCTCCGGGCAACCCGACCGGTGCCCTGATCCCGCTCGACACCTTGAAAAAATTGATCGCACTGGCCGACGAACACGACTTCGTGATCGCCGCAGACGAGTGCTATAGCGAGCTGTATTTCGACGAGCAAACACCGCCGGTCGGCCTGCTCAGCGCTTGCGTGGCCCTGGGCCGCGAAGACTTAAAACGCTGCGTGGTGTTCCACAGCCTGTCCAAGCGTTCAAACCTGCCGGGTTTGCGTTCAGGTTTCGTGGCTGGCGATGCCGACATCCTCAAGGCGTTCCTGCTGTACCGCACGTACCACGGCTGCGCCATGCCGGTGCAAACCCAGCTGGCCAGCATTGCGGCCTGGAACGACGAAGAGCACGTACGCACCAACCGCGACCTGTATCGCGAGAAGTTCGATGCGGTGCTGGAGATTTTGACCCCGGTGCTGGACGTACAACGCCCGGATGGCGGTTTTTACCTGTGGCCCAAGGTTGAAGGTGACGACGCCGAGTTCTGCCGCGACCTGTTTGCGCAAGAGCACGTCACCGTGGTGCCGGGTTCCTACCTGTCCCGCGAAGTGGACGGTTTCAACCCGGGCGCTGGCCGCGTGCGCATGGCCCTGGTCGCGCCACTGGCTGAGTGCGTGGAAGCCGCAGGGCGGATCCGCGACTTTATTCAGCGCCGCGGCTGAACCCCTCGACGCTGGCCCGCTCCCACACAATAGCACTGCAAGACGCTATAAAAGCGGTGGGAGCTGGCTTGCCTGAGATACAAGCGATGCGGTGTTTGAGTTAAACCCCGTCGATGCCATCGCGAGCAAGCCCGCTCCCACAAAAAAGGGGCAAACCTCAGTTTTGGTGAACACTGCAATACCCGTGGGAGCTGGCTTGCCTGCGATGCCATCAACTCGGTCTGACTGACAAACCGCGGCGATACAATCGCGAGCAAGCCCGCTCCCACACAACGCTGGTGTATTACTTCACCGTGCCCAGATTGGCCTCGCTCAAGTCCAGATCCTTGAGGATCTCACTCAGCGCGTCATCGCCGATTTCGTGGTGACGGCGCAAGCTGTAAAGCTCCAGCCGCTGCGCCCGCAGTGCCTTGAGCCGCAAACGGCTCTCCAACTGGTCCATTTGCGAAGCCAGGGCCTGGGCCTCCGCCGAGTCGTTGTACACCTCCAGCTGATGACGGTACTCAGACATGATCCGTGCCTTCAACTCAGCCGCCAGAGCCGCCTGGGCCGCATCCTGCTGACCATCGGCCTCCACCACCTCTTCTGCTTCCAGCGCGTGAATCGCCGCTTCTGCGGTGCGTCGCCAGGCTTCGCGCACTTCTTTGCGCATGGCATCGTCCGGGCTTTTTGGAATACCGCGCAACAACACGGGCAAGGCGATGCAGGCCGCCACCAGCGATAGCAATATCACCCCGGCAGCAATAAAGATCAGCAAATCACGCTCAGGAAAATTCAAACCCTCGCTGACCAATAGCGGCACCGACATCACGCCCGCCAGGGTCACCGCTCCACGCACCCCGCCCACGGTCAACAGCCAGCAGGAGCGCGCCGTCGGCACCATCGTCAGCTCGCCCTTGCCACGCCAGCGGCGCAACAGGCCCGACAGCCGCCAGATGCTCTGCACCCAGATAAAGCGCAGCGCCAGCAGTACCAGGAAAATCGCCACCACATCCAGGCAGCGGTACATCAGGGTTGGCCACACAGTGGTTTCGTGGCTGACCACCGCCTTGATGATGTCCGGCAGTTGCAGCCCCAACAGCAAAAAGATCAGGCCATTGAAGGCAAATTCCAGCAACGACCACACACTGCGATTAAGCAAGCGGGTGCTGGTCTGACGCGGCAACAGATCCAGCCAGCTCTGCATCATGCCTGCGGCCACAGCCGACAAGATGCCCGAGGCGCCCAGTCGCTCGGCCAGTACATAGGCGGCAAAAGGCAGCAGCAACATAAACACCACGTGGGTCGCCGGGTCATCCCAGCCGCGGGCGATCATCCACGCCCGCAAACGCCCCACCAACCAGCTCAACGCCACGCCGATAGCCAGCCCGCCGCAGGCCACCAGGACAAAAGTCAGGCTGGCGCTGGCCAGCGAGAACACCCCGGTAATGGCCGCTACCAGCGCGAACTTGAATGTCACCAGGCCCGTGGCGTCATTCATCAACGCTTCACCTTGCAGCATATGCATCAAGGGCGCCGGCAGACGGTTCTGCGCAATGGCCGACACGGCCACCGCATCGGTGGGTGACAGCACGGCCGCCAGCGCAAACGCCACCGGTAGCGGGATGGTCGGCAACAACCAATGAATGAAATAACCCGCACCCACCACCGTAAACAATACCAGCCCCACTGCCAGGGTCAGAATCGGCCCACGCAGACGCCAGAACTCACGCTTGGGCATGCGCCAACCATCTGAAAACAGCAGCGGAGGCAAGAACAGAAACAGAAACAGCTCAGGTTCCAGCGCTACATGCAGGCCCAATGTTGGCCAGGCCAATACAGCGCCAGCAGCAATCTGCACCAGTGGCAAAGGCAACGGTATGACACGCCCCAATAGACGCGAAACCCCCACCAGCATCAGCAGGATAAGGACGGTATAGGCGGTTTGCATATCAGCAGAGTTCCCGAACGATCAGTTTTAAACTAAATAAATAGCAACAATTTCCCATTGCGCTCCATAGTAGCGTCTAACCGTAAAAGCCGAGCCTGAACAAAAGTAGCAGTGCGACGACATGTCACAAGTCTGTGCCAAGCTCGCAGCCATTCACGCCCAAGGGCGCTGCGCATGGCATAATCCGCGACCGCTCATTTACCGCATCTCCAAAGGAGGGGCAATTTCCGTGACCGACTCAAGCAAGACGTTGCACCTTTTCGGCATCAAAGCCTGCGATACCATGAAAAAGGCTCGCACCTGGCTCGATGAACATGCAGTGCGCTACGACTTTCATGACTATAAAAGCAGCGGCATTGACCGTGAACACCTGACCCAATGGTGTAACGAGCACGGCTGGCAAGTAGTGCTCAACCGCGCCGGTACAACCTTTCGCAAGCTCGACGACGAACGCAAAGCCGATCTCGACCAAGCGAAGGCCATTGAACTGATGCTCGCCCAACCCTCGATGATCAAGCGCCCGGTGCTCGATCTCGGTGACAAAACCCTGATTGGCTTCAAGCCAGATCTTTATGCGGCGGCCCTGCTTTAAAGCGCCCGCCCATTTATTTTTGTAAGAGGTAATTGCATGTCTACTACCCTGTTCAGCGCAGCCTTCGGCGTCGGCACCCAAAACCGTCAAGGCGCATGGCTGGAAGTGTTCTACGCACAACCCCTGGTCAATCCATCGGCCGAGCTGATTGCAGCCATCGCACCGATTCTGGGCTACACCGGTGGCAATCAGGCAATCACCTTTACCACCGCACAAGCCGCCCAGATGGCTGAAGTCGTCAAGCCAGTGGACGCCGCTCAAGCAGCCCTGCTGACCCGCCTGGCCGAAAGCCACAAGCCGCTGGTTGCCACACTGCTGGCCGAAGACGCCACACTGACCTCCACACCTGAGGCCTACCTCAAGCTGCACCTGCTGTCCCATCGCCTGGTCAAGCCCCACGGCCTGAGCCTTGCAGGTGTTTTCCCGCTGCTGCCGAACGTGGCATGGACCAGCCAGGGCGCCATCGATCTGGGCGAACTGGCCGAGCGTCAACTTGAAGCGCGCCTGCGTGGTGATCTGCTGGAAGTGTTCTCGGTCGACAAGTTCCCGAAAATGACCGACTACGTGGTTCCGGCTGGCGTGCGCATCGCTGATGCGGCGCGTATCCGTCTGGGCGCCTACGTCGGTGAAGGCACCACCGTCATGCACGAAGGTTTCGTCAATTTCAATGCAGGCACCGAAGGCCCGGGCATGATCGAAGGCCGTGTATCGGCAGGCGTGTTTGTCGGCAAGGGTTCGGACCTGGGTGGCGGTTGCTCGACCATGGGCACGCTGTCGGGCGGTGGCAACATCGTGATCAAGGTCGGCGAAGGCTGCCTGATCGGCGCCAACGCCGGCATCGGCATCCCGTTGGGTGACCGCAACACCGTTGAGTCCGGCCTGTACGTGACCGCGGGTACCAAAGTGGCCCTGCTGGACGAAAACAATCAGTTGGTCAAAGTGGTCAAGGCCCGTGATCTGGCTGGCCAGCCTGACCTGTTGTTCCGTCGCAACTCGGAAACCGGCGCTGTGGAATGCAAAACCCACAAGTCGGCCATCGAGCTGAACGAAGCACTGCACGCTCACAACTAAGCGTCTGTCTGCAACTGACGGGGCCGGTTTCCGGCCTCGTCAACAGAGCCCGAACACCATGCTTTTGCCTTCTCCCTGGCGCGCTGACTTCCCCGCCATCGCCGCCTTGCAACGCCAGGACCAGACCTACCTGGACAGCGCTGCTACCTCGCAAAAACCCCAAGCCCTGCTCGACGCACTGACGCATTACTACGCCAACGGCGCAGCCAATGTACACAGGGCCCAACATTTGCCGGGCGCCCACGCGACCCAGGCCTTCGAAAACACCCGCCACAAAGTGACGCAATGGCTCAATGCCGGCGAGTGCGGGCAAATCGTTTTCAGCCACGGCGCCACGTCGGCGCTGAACCTTCTAGCCTATGGCCTGGAGCACCAATTCAATGCAGGCGATGACATTGTTGTCAGCGCCCTGGAACACCACGCCAACCTGCTGCCATGGCAGCAGCTCGCACAGCGTAAAAAGCTGAATCTGGTGATCTTGCCTCTGGATGCCGACGGCGTGATCGACCTCGAGGCAGCTGCTCGCCTGATCACCCCGCGCACCCGCCTGCTGGCGGTGAGCCAACTGTCCAACGTGCTTGGCGTGTGGCAGCCCCTGCCAGAGCTGTTGGCGCTGGCCAGGACACAGGATGCACTGACCGTGGTTGATGGTGCCCAGGGGGTAGTCCATGGTCGCCATGACGTGCAGGCGCTGGGTTGTGACTTCTATGTGTTTTCCAGCCACAAGCTCTACGGCCCTGACGGGCTGGGCGTGCTGTATGGCCGTCATGAAGCCTTGGCCCGCTTGCAGCACTGGCAATTTGGCGGCGAGATGGTGCAGGACGCCGACTACCAGCACGCCACCTTCCGTGCCGCGCCGCTGGGCTTTGAGGCGGGTACGCCGCCGATTGCCAGCGTGATCGGGCTGGGGGCAACACTCAACTATCTGGCCAACCTCGATCAGGCCGCCGTCGAAGCCCACGAAGCAGCGCTGCATGGGTTACTCGTCGAAGGTTTGAAGCAGCGTCAGGGCATTCGTCTGCTGGGCGCTCCGCAACTGGCTCTGGTCAGCTTTGTAGTCGAGGGTGTACATAACGCCGATCTGGCCCATCTGCTGACCGAACAGGGGATTGCCGTTCGCGCCGGACATCACTGCGCCATGCCATTGCTCAAAAGCCTTGGCCTGGCCGGTGCCATCCGTGTTTCGTTGGCGCTGTACAACGATTCCGACGATCTGGAGCGTTTCTTCATCGCCCTTGATCAGGCTTTGGAGCTACTGCAATGAATCTGCCAGACGACGCGCAGGCGGCGCTCGACAGCTTTGCGCATTGCACCGGCTGGGAACAGCGTGCGCGCTTGCTGATGCAGTGGGGCCAGCGTTTGCCGGAACTGAGCGAGGCCGACAAAACCGAGGCCAACCGCGTACATGGCTGTGAAAGCCTGATGTGGCTGGCGGGCAAGCAGGTGGATGGCCATTGGCAGTTTGCCGCCAGCAGTGAAGCGCGGTTGATTCGCGGTCTGGTGGCGTTGTTGCTGGTGCGGGTCAATGGTTTGAGTTCTGAAGAGCTGCAACGGGTCGATGTGCAGGACTGGCTCAACCAGTTGGGCCTGAGCCGGCAGTTGTCGCCGTCGCGCAGCAATGGGCTAAATGCCGTGTTGGTGCGGATGCGGGAATTGGCAGGCTAACCATTGCCGCCCCCTGTGGGAGCGGGCTTGCTCGCGATGCGGGCGATTCGGTTCACCTGAAAAACCGCGGCGATGCTATCGCGAGCAAGCCCGCTCCCACAGGTCAGGTCCGAGGCAAGTCTTATTCCTGTGGTGCAGGCTTTACCTTCTCCGAAGGCCGCCGCACGCCGGCGACAATCTTGTCCACCGCCTTGGTCGCCGCCACCATGCCGAAAGTGGCCGTCACCATCATCACTGCGCCAAATCCGCCAGCACAATCCAGCTTCACCCCGTCGCCGACAAAACTCTTCTGCAGGCAAATGCTGCCGTCCGGTTTGGGGTAGCGCAGCTGCTCGGTGGAGAACACACAGGGCACGCTGTAGTGACGGGTCATGGTGCGCGAAAAGCCATAGTCGCGGCGCAAGGTTGAACGCACCTTGGAGGCCAGCGGGTCATTGAACGTACGGTTCAAGTCACAGACCTGAATCAGCGTCGGGTCAATTTGCCCGCCCGCGCCACCGGTGGTGATGATCTGGATTTTGCGCCGCTTGCACCAGGCAATCAGTGCCGCCTTGGCATTCACGCTGTCGATGCAGTCGATCACGCAGTCAATATTCGGGGTGATGTACTCGGCCATGGTTTCGCGTGTGACGAAATCCGCCACTTCGTGAACGATGCAGTCCGGGTTGATCTGGCGCAGGCGTTCGGCCATCACCTCAACCTTGTCCCGACCAATGGTCGTACTCAAGGCGTGCAACTGGCGGTTGCTGTTGCTGACGCAAACGTCATCCAGATCAAATAGCGAAATCTCGCCGACGCCGCAGCGCGCAATCGCTTCCGCCGCCCACGACCCGACGCCGCCGACACCGACGATCGCCACATGCGCAGCCTTCAGTCGCTCAAGGCCTTCCAGCCCATATAACCGGGCTACACCGGCAAAACGTGGATCTTCTGTACTCATGACCAACACCCCAAAAACCGGCGCGCATTATAGGGGGCTTACATTGCATTGAGTATCTTTCCTACAGGCTATGCGACCATTACTGCTTTAATACCCTGCTAATGAAGAAGATAAGAGCTACAAGTAATAAAGAAAGAACTTAAGCCTACAGCTAATGCCAAACGCCAGACCCAATTCCGTCAGCTATACGATTGGTCAAAGCACAGTGTAGGATGCGCGCCGTTTGGCACCCGCCGACCGATCTTCGTTCCACTCCCTTTGGAACCCGAAATAGTTATGTCATCGCGTAAATTTGGACTCAATCTGGTGGTGGTCCTGGCCATCGCCGCGCTCTTCACAGGCTTCTGGGCGCTGATCAATCGCCCGGTCTCTGCGCCCAACTGGCCCGAGCAAATCTCCGGTTTTTCGTACTCGCCGTTCCAGCAAGGCCAGTACCCGCAGAAAGACCAGTACCCGACCGACGACGAAATGCGTCGCGACCTGGAGATCATCAGCAAGCTCACCGACAACATCCGGACTTATTCGGTTGACGGTACCCTGGGCGATATCCCCAAGCTGGCGGAAGAATTCGGCCTGCGCGTGACGATCGGGATCTGGATCAGCCCTGATCTGGAGCGCAACGAGCGGGAAATCCAGAAAGCCATCGAGCTGGCCAACAACTCACGCAGCGTGGTGCGGGTTGTGGTGGGCAACGAAGCCCTGTTCCGCGAAGAAATCACTCCCGAAGAGCTGATCGTGTTGCTGGATCGGGTCCGTGCCGCGGTCAAGGTGCCCGTCACCACGTCCGAGCAATGGCATATCTGGGAGAAATACCCGCAACTGGCCAAGCACGTTGACCTGATCGCCGCGCACATCCTGCCGTACTGGGAATTTATCCCGGTGGACAAGGCCGGTGAGTTTGTCCTGGACCGTGCCCGCGACCTGAAAAAAATGTTCCCGAAAAAACCGCTGCTGCTGTCAGAGGTTGGCTGGCCGAGCAACGGCCGCATGCGCGGTGGCGCAGACGCCACCCCGGCCGACCAGGCGATTTATCTGCGCACGCTGGTCAATACCCTCAACCGTCGCGGCTACAACTACTTTGTGATCGAAGCCTTCGATCAGCCGTGGAAGGCCAGCGACGAAGGTTCGGTGGGTGCGTACTGGGGCGTGTACAACGCTGCCCGCCAGCAAAAATTCAACTTTGAAGGCCCGGTGGTCGCGATTCCACAGTGGCGCGTACTGGCAATCGGCTCGGTGGTCATGGGCCTGCTGTCGCTGGCGTTGCTGCTGATCGACGGCTCTGCCCTGCGCCAGCGTGGCCGCACTTTCCTGACCTTCACCGCGTTCCTGTGCGGCTCGGTACTGGTGTGGATCGCCTACGACTACAGCCAGCAATACAGTACGTGGTTCAGCCTGACCGTGGGCTTCCTGCTCGGGCTGGGGGCCCTCGGGGTGTTCATTGTGTTGCTCACCGAGGCCCATGAACTGGCCGAGGCTGTGTGGATTCGCAAACGCCGACGGGAGTTTTTACCGGTCGAGGCCGACGATGCCTACCGCCCGAAAGTCTCGATCCATGTGCCGTGCTACAACGAGCCGCCAGAGATGGTCAAACAGACCCTCGACGCCCTGGCCAACCTCGACTACCCCGATTTCGAAGTGTTGATCATCGACAACAACACCAAGGACCCGGCGGTATGGGAGCCGGTGCGCGACTATTGCGCCACTCTCGGCCCGCGCTTCAAGTTCTTCCACGTCGCGCCCCTGGCCGGCTTCAAGGGCGGTGCGCTGAACTACCTGATCCCGCACACCGCGCCGGATGCCGAAGTGATTGCCGTGATCGACTCCGATTACTGCGTGGACCGCAACTGGCTCAAGCACATGGTGCCGCACTTTGCCGACCCGAAAATCGCCATCGTGCAATCGCCACAGGACTACCGCGACCAGAACGAAAGCACCTTCAAAAAGCTCTGCTACTCCGAATACAAGGGCTTTTTCCATATCGGCATGGTCACCCGCAACGACCGCGATGCAATCATTCAGCACGGCACCATGACCATGACCCGCCGCTCGGTGCTCGAAGAGCTCGGCTGGGCGGACTGGTGTATCTGTGAAGACGCCGAATTGGGCCTGCGTGTATTTGAAAAAGGCTACTCAGCAGCCTATTCCCACAATAGCTATGGCAAGGGCCTGATGCCCGATACCTTTATCGACTTCAAGAAACAGCGCTTCCGCTGGGCCTACGGTGCGATTCAGATTATCAAGCGTCACACCTCCAGCCTGCTGCTGGGCAAAGACACGGAACTGACCCGTGGCCAGCGCTATCACTTCCTCGCGGGCTGGCTGCCGTGGGTGGCTGACGGCATGAATATTTTCTTCACCGTCGGTGCTTTGTTGTGGTCGGCGGCGATGATCATCGTGCCGACGCGGGTCGACCCGCCGCTGCTGATTTTCGCCATCCCGCCACTGGCGCTGTTCGTGTTCAAGGTGGGCAAGATCATTTTCCTGTACCGCCGTGCAGTGGGGGTCAACCTCAAGGACGCCTTCGCCGCAGCACTGGCAGGGCTGGCGTTGTCCCACACCATCGCCAAAGCCGTGCTTTACGGGTTCTTCACGACCAGCATTCCGTTCTTCCGTACGCCTAAAAACGCCGATAACCACGGCTTTTGGGTCGCGATTTCGGAAGCCCGCGAAGAAGTGTTCATCATGCTGTTGCTCTGGGGCGCTGCACTGGGGATCTTCTTCGTCCAGGGCCTGCCGAGCAACGACATGCGTTTCTGGGTGGTGATGTTGCTGGTGCAATCGCTGCCGTACCTGGCGGCGCTGATCATGGCCTTTATGTCTTCGCTGCCCAAACCGGTAGAAGAAACACAAGAGCAACCGGCTGCATAAATTGACTGCAACCACTAAACGGCGGCCTCTGGCCGCCGTTTTGCTTTAAGATAACCGCCCTTTTGTGCCTTGTGTCCCGCTTCGGAGTCCCTACCATGACGGCCCACGCCGACCTTTCGCCGACCCTGCAACTTGCCTGCGATCTGATCCGTCGCCCTTCCGTGACGCCGATCGATGCCGATTGCCAGAAGCTGATGATGCAGCGCCTGGGCGATGCCGGCTTTATGCTTGAGCCGATGCGCATCGAGGACGTCGACAACTTTTGGGCCACCCACGGCAAACACGAAGGCCCGGTACTGTGCTTCGCCGGCCACACCGACGTGGTGCCCACCGGCCCGGTCCAGGCCTGGCAGAACGACCCGTTCGACGCGCTGATCGATGAACACGGCATGCTTTGCGGCCGTGGCGCGGCCGACATGAAAGGCAGCCTGGCAGCCATGCTGGTGGCCGCCGAGCGCTTTGTCGCCGACTACCCGGACCACAAGGGCAAGGTCGCGTTTCTGATCACCAGTGACGAAGAAGGCCCGGCCCATCACGGTACCAAGGCCGTGATCGAGCGCTTCAAAGCCCGTAACGAGCGCCTGGACTGGTGCATCGTCGGCGAACCGTCGAGCACTACCCTGGTCGGCGACGTGGTCAAAAACGGTCGTCGCGGCTCCCTGGGCGCCAAGCTCACCGTGCGTGGCAAGCAAGGCCATGTGGCCTACCCGCACCTGGCCAAGAATCCGATTCATCTGGCAGCTCCGGCGCTGGCCGAACTGGCCGCAGAACACTGGGACAACGGCAACCCCTTCTTCCCGCCGACCAGCTTCCAGATCTCCAACCTCAACTCCGGCACGGGTGCAACCAACGTGATCCCGGGTGACCTGGTGGCGGTGTTCAACTTCCGTTTCTCCACCGAGTCCACCGTTGAAGGTCTGCAAAAACGCGTGGCCGACATCCTGGACAAGCACGGCCTGGACTGGCACATCGACTGGGCATTGTCCGGCCTGCCATTCCTGACCGAGCCGGGCGCCTTGCTCGACGCCGTATCATCGAGCATCAAGCAGGTGACGGGGCGTGAAACCAAGGCCTCGACCAGCGGTGGTACGTCCGACGGACGCTTTATCGCCACCCTGGGCACCCAAGTGGTAGAACTGGGGCCGGTCAACGCGACCATCCACCAGGTCAACGAACGGGTTCTGGCCAGCGATCTGGATGTGCTGACCGAAATCTACTACCAGACCCTGATCAAGTTGCTCGCCTGATGCTCGCCTGCCCGATCTGCTCCGAACCGCTCACGGCGGTCGACAACGGCGTCGTATGCCCCGCCGGACACCGCTTTGACCGTGCCCGTCAGGGGTACTTGAACCTGTTGCCGGTACAACACAAAAACAGCCGCGACCCTGGCGATAACCAGGCCATGGTTGAAGCCCGCCGCGACTTTCTCAACGCCGGTCATTACGCACCGGTGGCCAAACGCCTGGCCGAGCTGGCCGCCGAGCGCGCGCCGCAACGCTGGCTCGACATCGGCTGTGGCGAGGGTTACTACACTGCGCAAATCGCCCAGGCACTGCCCAACGCCGATGGCTACGCGCTGGATATCTCCCGCGAGGCGGTCAAGCGGGCCTGTAAGCGCAACCCGCAACTGACCTGGTTGATCGCCAGCATGGCCCGCGTCCCACTGGCCGATGCCAGCTGCCAGTTTTTGGCCAGTGTGTTCAGCCCGCTTGACTGGCTTGAAGCCAAGCGCCTGCTTACCCCGGGGGGCGGCCTGATGCGTGTAGGCCCAACGCGTGGGCACTTGATGCAATTGCGCGAGCGGCTGTACGACGAAGTGCGCGATTATGCTGATGACAAGCATCTGGCCCTGGTGCCCGAAGGCATGGCGCTGGAGCACAGTGAAACACTGGAGTTCACCCTCAGCCTGAGCGAGCCCCAGGATCGCGCCAACCTGCTGGCCATGACCCCTCACGGCTGGCGTGCCAGTGCCGAGCGCCGCGCCGAGGTCATCGAGCACCCCGAGCCTTTAGTGGTGACGGTGTCGATGCGCTACGATTACTTCGTGCTTCAATAACCAACTTTACGGCCAGGGGCACATGCCCCTGGCACGATTAATCCGCGAGTGGATTTTTCAGACCCGCAGTGAGGACATCCATGCGCCAACCCGATATCGAGATTTACCTGAAAGAAGCCGTCACCTACAAAGACGTCGAAGCCTGGCTGGCAAACGTGCTGGGACCCTGCACGGAATGGAAAAAGAAAGGCGAAACCTGGAAGTGCACCGCAGGTGAAGTACCTGTGACCTGGATGCCAAAGGCCGTCGGCAAATGGAACAGCCTGTACCTGGACAGCGACAAAACCCCGTGGGAAGACGATATCGCCTGCGCCAAGGCTGCTTTTGAGGCACTGCACATCGAAGTGCGCTGCGCGCCGGGCAGCTGGGTTGAAGAACAGGGCGAGGCAGACGCCGACCGCTGGATCCGCATCAGCGAAGACGGTCAGGAAGAAATCACCTGGAAAACCGGTTCCTGAGTAAAGCCCGCTACAAATCCCTTGTGGGAGCGAGCTTGCTCGCGATGGTATCGCTGCGGTCAGCCAGATGCACCGCGCCGCCCATATCGCGAGCAAGCCCGCTCCCACAGGGAGGCGAAGCAGTGCCTTACAACCCCACTACATCCTCAGCCTGCAGGCCTTTGGCGCCGCTGACCTGGGTGTATTCGACCTGCTGGCCTTCAGCCAGGCTGCGATGGCCTTCACCGCGAATGGCGCGGTAATGCACAAACACATCAGCCCCGTTTTCGCACTGGATAAAGCCGTAGCCCTTGGCGTCGTTGAACCACTTCACATTACCGGTTACACGTGCAGTCATGAAACTTCCCCCCTTTTTATTATTGATCGGGCTCGTTAACTGGCCCTTTGAGAACTATCGTTTGAACCTGACTCTGCAGAACTTTGTCTGACGCAGTATCGCGAAAGACCACCGAGTATAAGTCAGGCAAAAAAACACTCAATCAATATTAGTTCGCCGCTTTTTTGCCGATTTTGCGCTGATACTGCAAACTACCCGACCGAGTAAACGCTCGTTTAATTCACTAACGCAGAAGCCGTATGACCCCGTCCCCATTCCGCCGCCTTGTATTTGGCGCCCTGCGTCGCTTGCTGTACCTGTGGGTGCGCTCGGAGACCATCAACCAGTCTTCGCTGACCCTGAACCTGGATCGCAGCCGTCCAGTGTTCTATGTACTGCAATCGCCTTCGCTGACCGAGCTGGCCGTGGTCGACGCCGAATGCTCCAAGGCCGGCCTGCCGCGCCCGGTGCTGCCGGTTGCTGTAGGCGAGTTGATCGAACCTGCCGCCTTCTTCTACCTGACCCCCGAGCCTGACTGGCTGGGCCGTCAGGACAAGCGTGGGGCGCCGCCGGTATTGACCCGCCTGGTTGACGGCCTGAGCCAACACCCGGGCGAAGATGCACAAATCATCCCGGTCAGCGTGTTCTGGGGCCAGTCTCCCGACAGCGAGTCCAGCCCCTGGAAGCTGCTGTTTGCCGACAGCTGGGCCGTGACCGGACGCTTGCGGCGCATGCTGCGGATCCTGATTCTGGGCCGCAAAACCCGTGTGCAGTTTTCGGCCCCTATCCATATGCGCGAGCTGGTCGACCTCAACAAGGGCCACGAACGCACCGTACGCATGGCCCAGCGCATTTTGCGGGTGCACTTTCGCAACCTGAAAATTTCGACCATCGGCCCCGATCTGTCGCACCGGCGCACGCTGGTCAAGGGCCTGGTCAACGAGCCTTCAGTGCGTCAGGCGATCCTCGATGAAGCCGAGCGCGAGAATATTTCGCCAGACAAGGCCCGTGCCCTTGCGCTGCGCTACGCCAATGAAATCGCCTCGGACTACACCTACACCGCGATCCGTTTTTTTGAAGTGCTGCTGAGCTGGTTCTGGAACAAGATTTACGACGGGGTCAAGGTCAACCAGATCGAGAGCGTGCAAAAGGTCGCTCAGGGCCACGAGATCATTTATGTGCCGTGCCACCGCAGCCATATCGACTATCTGCTGCTGTCCTATCTGCTGTTTCGCAACGGCCTGACCCCGCCGCATATTGCCGCCGGGATCAACCTCAACATGCCGGTGCTGGGCCCGCTGCTACGGCGTGGCGGGGCGTTTTTCATGCGCCGCACCTTCAAGGGCAACCCGTTGTACACCTCGGTGTTCAACGAATACATGCACACCCTGTTCACCAAGGGTTTCCCGGTGGAGTACTTCGTCGAAGGCGGCCGCTCGCGTACCGGGCGCATGCTGCAACCAAAAACCGGGATGCTGGCCATCACCGTGCGCAGCTTCTTGCGTTCATCACGCACGCCGATCGTGTTTGTACCCGTGTACATCGGTTACGAACGCGTGCTGGAAGGCCGTACCTACCTGGGCGAGCTGCGCGGTGCGAGCAAGAAGAAAGAGTCGATTTTTGACATTTTCAAAGTGATAGGTGCCCTTAAAAAACAGAAATTCGGTCAGGTCGCGGTCAACTTTGGCGAACCGATCAAGCTTGCCGAGTTTCTCGAGCAGGAGCAGCCGGGCTGGCGTCAGCAGGAGCTTGCACCGTCCTACCGCCCTGAATGGCTAAGCCAGACCACCAACCGCCTGGGCGACAAGGTTGCCCGGCATCTGAATGAAGCTGCGGCCATCAACCCGGTAAACCTGGTGGCGCTGGCCTTGCTGTCCACTACCCGCCTGGCCCTGGATGAACAAGCCATGGCCCGGGTGCTGGACCTGTATCTGGCCCTGCTGCGCCGGGTTCCCTACTCGCCGTACACCACCTTGCCCGAGGGCGACGGTCCGGCACTGATCAAGCATGTCAAAGACATGGACCTGCTGGCCGAGCAAAGCGATGCGCTGGGCAAGATCCTGTACCTGGATGAGCAGAACGCGGTTCTGATGACCTATTACCGCAACAACGTGATGCATATCTTTGCCTTGCCGTCATTGCTGGCCAGCTTCTTCCAGAGCACTTCGCGCATGAGCCGCGAACAGATCCTGCGCTACACCCATGCGCTGTACCCCTATCTGCAATCGGAACTGTTTATTCGCTGGTCCGCAGAAGAACTCGACGCGGTGGTCGACCAGTGGCTTGAAGCCTTTGTCGAGCAAGGCTTGCTGCGCTTCGAAAAAGACGTGTACCTGCGCCCTGCGCCAAGTTCGCGACACTTTGTATTGCTGACCCTGCTGTCCAAAAGCATTGCGCAAACCCTGCAGCGCTTTTACATGGCCATATCCCTGCTGCTCAACAGCGGCCAGAACACCTTGAGCGCCGAAGAACTGGAAGACCTGTGCACCATGATGGCCCAGCGCCTGTCGATTCTGCATGGGCTCAATGCCCCGGAATTCTTCGACAAGAGCCTGTTCCGTCACTTTATCCAGACCTTGCTGGAAGAAGACGTGTTGCGCCGCGATGCCAACGGCAAGCTCAGCTACCACGAACTGCTCGGTGAACTGGCCGAAGGGGCTGCCAAGCGCGTCTTGCCTGCCGAAATCCGCCTGTCGATTCGTCAGGTGGCACTGCATCGCAGCGAAGACACCCAAGAGCTGCCACCGCTTACGTCCGAACAATCATCTTGAATGGAGCATCCCATGAAAAAAATCCTGATTCTCAGCCTCACGGCCCTGCTTGGAGCCTGTAGTTCCATGACCTCGACCCCGCAAGCGTCCCTCGACGGTGAAGTGTTCTACCTGCAACGTATCGCCCTGCCGCCTACCGCTACACTGGAAGTGAGCCTGCAGGACGTTTCGCTGGCCGACGCGCCAGCGGTGACCCTTGCCAAGCAGAGCGGCCCGGTAAAAGGCCAGGTGCCACTGCCTTTCCACCTGACCTATGACCCGGCGCAAATCAAACCCGGCCACACCTACGCAATCAGCGCGCGGATTGAAGAGAACGGCCAGTTGCTGTTTATCAACACCGAGCGCAATAGCGTCGACCTGACGGCCAAGACCCAGCAGCCGATCCGTGTGCGCGTGGATCAGATTCGCTAAGCCACAGGCTCGCCCTCACCCCAACCCTCTCCCGGAGGGAGAGGGGGCCGATTGGGGAATATTGGAGAATCTCGGCAGCCGTTGAATCCCGCATCAACGCGGTCCAGTCCCCTCTCCCTCCGGGAGAGGGTTAGGGTGAGGGGCTTTCGAGTTAGACCTTCTTCACCTTGAACCAGGCCGCATACAGCGCCGGCAAGAACAGCAACGTCAGCACCGTCGCCACGATCAGCCCGCCCATAATGGCCACCGCCATAGGCCCGAAGAACACGCTGCGTGACAACGGAATCATCGCCAGTACCGCCGCCAGCGCGGTCAGCACGATCGGACGGAAACGCCGTACCGTCGCTTCAATGATCGCCCGCCACGGGTCCAGCCCCGCCGCCTTGTCCTGCTCGATCTGGTCCACCAGGATCACCGAGTTGCGCATGATCATCCCCGACAACGCAATGGTGCCCAGCATTGCCACAAAACCAAACGGCTTGCCAAACAACAGCAGGAACAATGTCACCCCGATCAAGCCCAAAGGCGCCGTCAGGAACACCATCACCATGCGCGAGAAGCTGCGCAGCTGCACCATCAGCAATGTCAGCACCACCACGATAAACAGCGGTACACCGGCCTTCACCGAGTCCTGACCACGGGTGGAGTCTTCCACCGTGCCACCCACCTCCAGCAGATAACCATCCGGCAGCTCGGCGCGTACGCCCTCCAGGGTCGGCAGAATCTGCTGCACCAGGGTCGCCGGCTGCTCCTTGCCGTAGATATCCGCCCGCACGGTCACGGTCGGCAGACGATTGCGGTGCCAGATAATGCCCTCTTCAAAGCCATATTCCAGGGTCGCAATCTGCGACAGGGCAACGCTCTGGCCATTATCGGTCGGCACCGCCAGGCTCGGCAGCAGCGCCAGTTCGGTACGCTCCTGCGCTGTGCCGCGCAGCAGGATCTCGATCAACTCGTTGTCTTCGCGGTACTGGCTGACCGTCGAGCCCAGCAAGGTGCTTTGCAAGAAGCGCGACAGGTTGGCCGTGCTGACTCCCAGGGCACGCGCCCGGTCCTGATCGATATTGAGGTTGACCACCTTGCTCGGCTCTTCCCAGTCCAGGTGCACGTTCACCACATGAGGGTTGCCCCGCACCTGGGACGCGACCTTGCGCGCCAGCGCCCTTACCTCTTCGATATGTTCACCCGTCACCCGGAACTGCACCGGATAGCCCACAGGCGGACCGTTTTCCAGGCGCGTCACCCGCGAACGTATGGTCGGGAACTGCTCATTGAGCGTATCGATCAACCAGGTGCGCAGGCTTTCCCGGTCTTCGATGGTCTTGGCCAGCACCACGAACTGGGCAAAGCTCGCCGCTGGTAACTGCTGGTCCAGAGGCAGGTAATAGCGTGGCGAACCAGTGCCGGCGTAAGCCACATAGTTCTCGATGCCCGGGTGATCCTTGAGCAGTGCCTCGAGCTGCTTGACCTGATCGGTGGTATTGCTCAGCGAAGCGCCTTCGGCCAGCTTCATATCGACCATCAGCTCCAGTCGACTGGACGCCGGGAAGAACTGCTGCGGAACAAACTTGAACAGCACCACCGAGCCCACAAACACCAACGCGGTCAGGGCAATCACGGTTTTGCGCCGGGTCACGCACCACTCCACCAACCGACGTACGCGCTGGTAAAATGGCGTTGCATAGGGGTCAGGCACGCCAGCCCCTGTGCCGTGTTTGGCCGCATGAATTTTGGCCAGATCCGGCAACAGCAACGCGCCCAGATAGGGCACAAACACCACCGCAGCCACCCACGACGCCAGCAGGGCAATGGTCACCACCTGGAAAATCGAACGGGTGTATTCGCCGGTGCTGGACTGCGCCATCGCAATTGGCAAAAAGCCCGCAGCCGTAATCAGCGTACCGGTGAGCATCGGAAACGCAGTGCTGGTCCAGGCAAAGCTGGCCGCTTTAAGCCGGTCGTAGCCCTGCTCCATTTTGATCGCCATCATTTCTACGGCGATGATCGCATCGTCGACCAGCAGACCCAACGCCAGTACCAGCGCACCCAGCGAAATCTTGTGCAGGCCGATGCCAAAGTAATGCATGGCCGCAAAGGTCATGGCCAGCACCAGCGGAATGGTCAGCGCCACCACCATGCCGGTACGCACACCCAGGGAGAAAAAGCTCACCAGCAAAACGATGACCAGTGCTTCGACCAGCACCTGGACAAATTCGCCGACGCTGGTTTTCACCGCCGCAGGCTGATCTGAAACCTTGCCCAGTTGCATCCCGGCCGGAAGGTTTTGCTGGATCCGCTCAAACTCGGCATCCAGCGCCTTGCCCAGCACCAGGATATCGCCACCGTCCTTCATCGCCACGGCCAGACCAATTGCATCCTGGCCCATAAAGCGCATGCGCGGCGCCGGCGGATCATTAAAGCCGCGGCGCACATCGGCTACATCGCTGATGCGTAAAGTGCGCTCGCCTACGCGAATGGGGAAACGCTCGATCTCTTCAACCGTCTTGAAATTACCGCTGACGCGCAGTTGCACGCGCTCGGTGGGCGTTTCAAAGAAACCCGCCGTGGAAACCGCGTTCTGCTCTTCAAGGGCTTTTTGCACGGCCGCCAGCGGCAAACCCAGGGTCGCCAGCTTGAGGTTGGACAGCTCGATCCAGATTTTTTCGTCCTGCAGGCCCAGCAACTCGACCTTGCCCACATCCTTGACCCGCTGTAGCTGGATCTGGATACGGTCGGCGTAGTCCTTGAGTACTGCGTAGTCGTAACCTTCGCCACTCAGGCTGTAGATATTGCCGAAAGTGGTGCCGAATTCATCGTTGTAGAACGGCCCCTGCGCATCCGGCGGCAAAGTGTGGCGTATATCACTGATCTTTTTGCGCACCTGATACCACAGCTCGGGTATCTGGTCGGAATGCATCGAATCGCGGGCCATAAAGGTCACTTGCGATTCGCCCGGGCGCGAGAACGAGACAATGCGCTCGTACTCGCCGGTTTCCATCAGTTTCTTCTCGATTCGTTCGGTGACCTGTCGCGAGACTTCTTCAGCCGTGGCGCCCGGCCACAGGGTGCGGATCACCATCGCCTTGAAGGTAAACGGCGGGTCTTCGCTTTGCCCTAATTTCGTGTATGACAGCCCGCCAACTATCGCTAGCAAAAGCATCAGGAACAGTACGATCTGACGATTGCGCAACGCCCATGCGGAAAGGTTAAAACCCATGGCGACTACTCCTTCGCCGTGATATTGATCGCCCGGTTGGAGCGATCAATCGGCCGCACCTCCTGGCCCGGATGCAGTACATGCACCCCGGCGGCAACAATCCAGTCATCAGCCTTGAGACCTTCAAGCACCGGCACGCTGTTTTCGCCAAACGGCCCTACCCGCACGGGTACTTGTTCAAGTTTGTGGTCCGGGCCGACACGCCACACGTAGGCCGCACCGTTCTCGGCTGTCAGGGCCGACAGCGGCACGGACAGAGAGCTGGCGCCTTCGCTCTGGATAAACACCCGGGCACTTTGGCCAAGCTCTGCAGGCACCTTGCCTGCGGTGAAAGCGATACGGGCAGCAAAGGTGCGCGATTTCGGATCAGCAGAAGGCGACAACTCGCGGATGCGACCGCTGAAGCGCTGGCCGGGTTGCGACCACAACTCGACGGCCACCGGCAGACCGATCTTGAAGCGGCCAAAATCCTGTTCCGGCAGGCTGATCAGCACTTCGCGCTCACCATCGGCGGCCAGGGTGAACACCGTTTGCCCGGCACTGACCACTTGCCCCACTTCAACCTGACGCTGGGCAATCACACCATCTTGTGGAGCACGCAATACCGCATAGCTCGCCTGATTGCTGGCCACGTCCTGCTCGGCCTTGAGCTGCTGCAGCTTGGCTTCGCCTGAACGGTAAAGGTTTTCCGCATTGTCGAACTGCGATCGGCTGACCATCTGCCGGTCCAGCAGGGTTTTGTAGCGGTCGCGCTCGGCACGCACCAGGTTCAGGTTGGCCTGCCCGGCGGCGACCTGGGCGCGGGTGGCGTCCAGTTGCAGACGCACATCTTGCGGGTCCAGTTCGGCCAGCGGCTGGTTGGCCTTGACCCGTTCGCCCTCATCCACCAGACGCCTGGTAACTTTGCCGCCAATCCGGAATGCCAGCTGCGGGTCGAACCGCGCCCGCACTTCGCCAGGGTAACTTTGACTGGCCAGTGCCGAAGGCTGCGGTTGCACCACCATTGCCGGGCTGATGCTGATTTTTGCGGGCTCCTGCTGCCCACACCCAGACAATAAAAACAGCAGACACACAGGCACAGCGCGGGGCAAGGCATGGCGCAACATGGTGATGACCTTTCGCTAATGGGGCTTGGAATATTTATACTGGCAGCATGTTATTAATACTAAACTCACCAGTCCAGTAATAAACGGATATGTCTGACAATCCTTTACCCCCCAATCCCCTCGGGCGCCCCAAGGACCTGGCAAAACGCCAGTCGATCCTCGACGCGGCCAAAAGCCTGTTTTTGACCAAGGGCTATGCCAACACCAGCATGGATGCGGTTGCGGGCCTGGCCGGTGTGTCAAAACTGACGGTCTACAGCCACTTCACCGACAAGGAGACCCTGTTTTCATCGGCCATCATGTCCAAATGCACCGAGCAGTTGCCGGTGCTGTTTTTTGAATTGCCTGCAGGCAAGCCGATCAAGGATGTATTGCTCAATATCGCCCGAGGCTTTCAGGTGCTGATCAACAGTGAGGAGTCACTGAACCTGCACCGCCTGATGGTTGCCCTGGGCAGCCAGGACCCCAAGCTGTCGCAGATCTTTCTGGAGGCCGGGCCGGAGCGCGTGGTGCACGAGATGGAGGGGCTGTTGCGCAAGATGGATCAAAGCGGCGCGCTGCAGATCGACAACCCCCATTATGCGGCGGAGCACTTCTTCTGCATGCTCAAGGGTGCGCCGAACTTCCGCCTGCTGTTTGCTGGCGGTGAGCCGCCGGGGCCTGAGGAAAGCGAGGCCCATGTGCAAGAAGTGGTGGGGATATTTATGCGGGCTTATCGACCATTGTCGTGAGACCGCGGCGCCTTTTGCCCTCACCCCAACCCTCTCCCGGAGGGAGAGGGGGCTGATCTGTGGTGTTACGCAGATTTGCTTTTGCCTTTAGTCCCCTCTCCCTCCGGGAGAGGGCTAGGGTGAGGGGCTTTTAAGGCTTCAACGCTTTTTTCGGATAAATATCGTACCGGCTCGATTTGCCATCCAGCGCATGGCTCGGCTTGGGCCCGGCAATGCACGGCGCCTTGCGCGGGCGCTTGACCACCACGCGGTGACTGGCCAGCGCCAATGCCGCCTCCAGCAGTGCCGGGGCATCGTTGTCATCCCCCACCAATGGCCGGAACAAGCGCATTTCCTTTTTCACCAGGGCGGTTTTCTCGCGATGGGGGAACATCGGGTCCAGGTAGATCACCTGGGGCGGTTCGCCTTCCCAGTTGCGCATCACTTCGATCGAATTGCCCTTGAGCAAGTGCATGCGCGAGACGATGGGGGCCACGTCAAAGTCATCCAGGCCACGTGCCAGCCCGTCTTCAAGCAAGGCGCCGATCAGCGGCTGGCGCTCGATCAGGCTCATTTCGCAGCCCAGGCTCGCCAGCACAAATGCATCCTTGCCCAGCCCCGCCGTGGCATCCAGCACCCGCGGGCGCACGCCCTGCTGGATGCCCACGGCCTTGGCAATCATCTGCCCGGTGCCGCCGCCAAACAAACGGCGGTGGGCCGCACCGCCTTCGACAAAGTCGACCCGCACCGGGCCCGGCGCATCTGCGCCCAACTGCTGCAACTGCAAACCCTGGGCGCTCAACTGCAAGGCGAACTCTGCGTCCGGTTCGTCCAACGACAAACCCAGACGCTCAGCCCATTGCTCGGCCAGGGCCTGATAAGCCTCGTCCAGTGCCTCGACTTTGATACGACAGCCCGCTGTTTGCTCAATCATCTAAAAACACGCTCAAAAATTTAATGATCGGCAAAGACTGCCGATAAATGAAATATCCGGCATTTTGCCAGAGCTGGGCGTCGACCGAGAGCTATGTCAGACATTCATTCCGCATCTATCGGCTTTATTGCGCCAATTGGCGACTTTGGCCGACACAATTCTCAGATCACAGGAAGCGTCAATCACCTGTGGAAGGACTTCTACGCCCAGGCGTTGGCAGAACAGTCCGGTACTGAGGCATTTGCGGCGCTCGATGTAGCACCCGCCATCAAGGATGAAAATACCGAGCCTCGCGGCGGTACCGAGGTGCTGGGCACTATCGTCACCCAGCGTCATTGCGAAGTTCAGGACACCGAACTGCGCCCCCCGCAAGCCCTGTTCCTGCCCATTGCCGAGTTCGAACTGGACTTGCTGCCGCCGCCAGCGGTGCCCTACCCGCCGGAAGAAATCATCGCTCAACAGCATCAGCAGGACTTCACCGCGACCTGGGTGCGGCCGTTGGTCATGGCTCAGGGCCACCCACTGCCTGATCCGGGACCGGGACCTGAGCCACGTCCTTTACATCTGCCGATCGCCGAGTTCGAGACGGACCTGCTGCCACCGCCCGCCGAGCCCTTTGACGCCATGACGCTGATCGAGCAACAACGGGCCATGGACTTCGATCTGGGCTGGGCGCGCCCGCTGGTGGTCAACAACTTGCGCCTGGCCGCTTAAAGCAGCCCCAGTTGCTCACGTGCCTGCGGCGGATGCAACTCGGGCAATGGCGCCAGCCCGGGTAACCGTTCACTCAATTGCTGATGAAAACGCCGCGCCAGTTCCGGCGCCCGGTGATTGTCCGGCGTATGCAGAAACACATAAGGCGTGCGCCCTTCCTCGATCCAGTCTGCAACTTTTTCGATCCAGGGTAGTAAATACGGGTCGTTGGCTTCCAGCTCCGGGCGACCAATAAAGCGCACCTGGGGGCATTGCGTAAAGGCCGCCGGGCGCGGTGGTACCCTCGGTTTTTTCGATTGAGCGTGGAGCACGGCCGGATCGCTCGAGTGGCAACTGAACAGTGCCCGCGGATCAAGGCAGATACGCTCGACCCCGCGATCCATCAGCAAGCGGTTGAGCAAGCGCTCGGCATCGCCTCTGGCAAAGAACTCCGGGTGGCGCACTTCAACGGCCAGCGGCCGCTGCAAGGCGTCCATAAAGCTCACCAGCTCAGCCAGGCGCTGCGGCCCGAAGCTTGCCGGCAGTTGCAGCCAAAACGGCGCCACACGCACTCCAAGGGGCTGCAGCAGCTGCAAGAAGTCTTCTGCGGCATGCAACTGTTCGCGCAAATCACCGCCGTGGCTGATATCCCGCGGGAACTTGGCCGTCAGCCGAAAGTGTTCGGGCAGACTTTGCGCCCAGCGCTGCACCGTGGTTGGTGCGGGGCGGGCATAGAATGTGGTGTTGCCTTCAACGGCATTGAAGACCTGCGCATACAGGCTCAGAAAATCCGCCGGGCGGGCGTTTTGCGGATACAGGCCTTCGCGCCAGGCGTTTTCACTCCAGGAAGGGCAACCCAGGTAGTAAGGCAGGTCATTCATACATTCAGATATACAGATCCAGGCCCAGCACTTCCTGCTCCCAGTCGACAAAGCCTGCGGTGGTCAGGTAGCTGGCAAGGGCACTGGCCGCGCTTTTGCTCATGCCACGCTGGAAGATCATGTCTTGCGAGCGCACCGGCAACTGGCTGATGCGCTCGTTGCCGGAAGATGTGCGGGGGGTGTTGTCGGGCGCGGCTTGCGTGTCTTCAACCGACTCATCAACCACCGCCTGACCTTTACGCGGTTTGCGCTTGATGGGGTATGACCGGGGAGAAAAGCCGTCAATGCGCATGGCTGCATGCTCGGGGGTGATAGATACAATTTAGCGGCGCCGGCCAGACTAAGCAAATGGGCCAGCTATTTTGTAGCAGCTGACGAGCGGAGCGAGGCTGCGTTCGGCGGCGAAGCCGTCGTAAACCCTGACAACGGGTTTCGACTGGCACACCGCAGTGCCTGATTTCGCGACGACTTCGTCGCCGAACGCAGCCTCACTCCGCTCGTCAGCGGCTACAACAGCAGATCAAACGCCACGTTCGGCTTTTGTTGCCGCAACCTTGTCACGCAGGTACACCGGCTGGGCGTCATCGGCGCGGATGGCTTCGCCGCGGGCCCAGGCAAAGCGGGCCAGGGTCAGCAGATCTTCGGCGTGGGGCAACATGCCCGCGTCCAGCGCATACGGCTTGACCTGCAAACGCTCGGCATAACCCCAGCCAGTGCCCGCGCCATACCAGTCGCCTGTGGCGCCATCTGGCAAGGCCGCAGCTTCGGGCGCCAAGACCGCTTCAGCGCCTTGCAGACGCATCTCACCCGCCTCTTCGCGATAGCAACCCCAGTACACCTCGTCCATGCGCGCATCAATGGCCGCTACCACCTGGGTGGCGCCATGTTCGCGGTGCGCACGCTGGGCCAGGACCGCCAGGTTGGAAATCGGCAACACCGGGCGCTCCAGCGCAAAGGCCAGGCCCTGCACCACACCAATGGCGATACGCACACCGGTAAAGGCGCCAGGCCCGCGACCGAAGGCAATGGCCTCGACCGCCGACAACTCCACACCGGCCGCAGCCAGCAGGTCCTTGATCATCGGTAACAGCTTTTGCGCATGCAGGCGCGGGATCACCTCGTAGTGGCTAGTAACCTTGCCATCGTGCAACAAGGCAACTGAGCAAGCTTCAGTCGCGGTATCCAGGGCCAGCAAGGTGGTCATCGGTGTTCCCGTCAGAATCAGAATTGAAAAAAGTGCAGCAGTATAAACAACAACAGCCCGCAAGCGGGCTGTTGTCATGACGCAAAATCGACTTATCAGCTCAGTGCTTCAAGCACCTTGGCCGTGATCGATTCTACCGAGCCAACGCCTTCAACGTGGCTGTACTTGGGCTTGCCCTGAGCAGCGGCCAGCTTCTGGTAGAAGTCCACCAGCGGCTTGGTTTGCGAATGGTAAACAGACAGGCGGTGACGAACGGTTTCTTCGGTGTCGTCCTTGCGCTGTACCAGATCTTCGCCGGTCACATCGTCCTTGCCTTCAACCTTTGGCGGGTTGTAGACGGTGTGGTACACACGGCCCGAGGCTTCGTGTACACGACGGCCAGCAATACGCTGGACGATCTCTTCGTCTTCAACGGCGATTTCCAGCACGTGGTCCAGCTCGACACCGGCTTTAACCAGCGCTTCAGCTTGCGGAATGGTGCGCGGGAAACCGTCGAACAGGAAACCGTTTACGCAATCCGGCTGAGCAATGCGCTCTTTGACCAGATTGATGATCAGGTCGTCGGAAACCAGGCCGCCGCTGTCCATCACGCCTTTGGCGATCAGGCCCAGCTCGGTGCCGGCTTTTACGGCTGCACGCAACATGTCGCCGGTGGAGATTTGCGGGATGCCAAATTTTTCAGTGATGAACTTTGCCTGAGTACCTTTACCGGCCCCGGGAGCTCCCAGCAGAATTACGCGCATCGATGTGCTCCTCAAATTTTTTATTTAAATGACAACAGATTCGCCTCTTTGGGCCAATCTCAAAATCGGGTTCTGGCCATCAAAACGGCCAAGGGCTGATCAAGATACACAGCAGGCCCGGCCCACACAAGCCGCCCAAAGTAGGAAAAATTACAGCCAAACGGGCCTGTGCGGCCGGGTGTCACAGGTCGCAACCCCACAATAAAGTGTCGCGCCCGCACAGGGATCGGCATCCAGTCTGCCGTGTGCCTGCACGCTGCGGCGCGACATTTACCAGCGTTTTACCCTAGCCGGTGTTGCGCAAGCCGGCCGCGATCCCGGCCACAGTCACCAGCAACGCTTGTTCCAGAGGGCTGTCCTGCGTCGCTTGCTGGCGGCGCGATCGCGCCAGCAGCTCGGCCTGCAATAGATGAAGAGGATCAAGGTAAGTGTTGCGCAAACGGATGAACTCGAGCGTCTCCGGGCTATGTGCCATCAACTGCGCCTGGCCGGTCAAACCCAGTACCACCGAACACGCCTGCGACAATAAGTCGCGTAAGTGCGCACCCAATGGCAGCAGTTCCGGGCTCACCAGACGCTCGTCGTAGAGCCGGGCGATATCGGCATCGGCCTTGGCCAGCACCATCTCCAGCATGTCGATACGGGTGCGGAAAAACGGCCACTGCTCGCGCATTTGTGCCAACTGCTCACCTTCGCCCCGTGCCAGTGCCTGGCTCAGTGCGGTCTCCCAGCCCAGCCAGGCGGGTAACATCAGACGGGTCTGGGTCCAGCCGAAGATCCACGGAATGGCCCGCAGACTTTCAATCCCCCCTGCCCGACGCTTGGCCGGCCGGCTGCCCAGAGGCAAGCGGCCCAGTTCCTGCTCCGGAGTGGACTGGCGGAAATACTCGACGAACTGCGGATTGTCCCGAACCACGCCACGGTAGGCGGCGACACCGTCCGCTGCCAGCTCATCCATCAACACCCGCCAGCCCGGCTCCGGCAAGGGCGGCGGCAGCAAAGTGGCTTCCAGCACTGCGGCCAGGTACAGGTTGAGATTTTGCTCGGCAATGTCCGGCAGGCCGAATTTGAAGCGAATCATTTCGCCCTGTTCAGTGGTGCGGAAACGCCCCGCCACCGAGCCCGGCGGCTGTGACAGGATGGCCGCATGAGCCGGGCCACCGCCGCGCCCCACGGTACCGCCGCGACCATGAAACAACAGCAGCTCGACGCCTTGCTCACGGCAGATATTGACCAGGGCTTCCTGCGCCCGGTATTGCGCCCAGGCGGCTGCCGTAGTGCCAGCATCCTTGGCCGAGTCGGAATAACCGATCATCACTTCCTGCGGGCCCTGCAGGTGCGCGCGATAGCCCGGCAACAGCAACAGGCGCTCGACCACCGGGCCGGCATTGTCGAGGTCAGCCAGGGTTTCAAACAGCGGTACAACCCGCATTGGCCGCTCCAGCCCGGCCTCCTTGAGCAACAGTTGCACCGCCAGTACGTCCGAGGCAGCACCGGCCATCGAAATCACGTAGGAGCCCAGCGAGGCGCCCGGTGCGGCAGCGACTTCGCGGCAGGTCGCCAGCACTTCGGCGGTGTCGGCACCCGGCTTGAAATAACCGGGCAACAGCGGCCGACGGTTGTTCAATTCGCGCATCAGAAAGATCAGACGCGCATCTTCATCCCAGTCTTCATAGCGGCCCAGGCCCAGGTAATCGGTGATTTCAGTCATGGCCGAGGCATGGCGTGCAGCATCCTGGCGCACATCGAGGCGCACCAGGAACAGGCCGAAAGTCACGGCACGACGCAGAAAGTCCAATAACGGGCCATCGGCAATCACCCCCATGCCACAGGCATGCAATGACTGATAGCAAAGTTGCAACGGCGCCAGCAGTTCGCGGTTGTCCTGCAGCACTTCGGGCGGTGCGGCCTGAGTGCTGTGCAAGGCGCTATGGGCCCAGCTGCGCGTCGCCCGCAGGCGTTCGCGCAGTTGCTTGAGCACGGCCCGATACGGTTCGGCACTGTCGCCTGCGGCGGCCAGCAGCTCGGCGCTGGCGTGTTGCATCGACAGATCCGCTGCCAGTTTGTCGAGATCGCGCAGGTACAGATCCGCGGCCATCCAGCGCGCCAGCAGCAGTACTTCACGGGTCACGCTGGCAGTGACATTGGGGTTGCCGTCACGGTCGCCGCCCATCCAGGAAGCAAAGCGGATCGGGGCCGCTTCCAGGGGCAAATGCAGGCCGGTGGCCGCATGCAGGGCCTTGTCGGCCTTGCGCAACATGTGCGGCACAGCGTGCCACAACGAATGCTCGATAACCGCAAACCCCCACTTGGCCTCATCGACAGGCGTGGGCCGGGTGCGGCGGATTTCTTCGGTATGCCAGGCCTCGGCAATCAGGCGCTGCAAGCGTTGCTGGATCTCGGATTTTTCCGCCTGGGTCAGGTCTCGGTGGTCCTGGGCTGCCAACTGTTCGGCGATTGCATCGTACTTTTGAATCAGGGTACGGCGGGTCACCTCAGTAGGGTGCGCGGTGAGTACCAGTTCGATTTCCAGGCGGCTGACCTGACGGGCCAGCGACTCCGGGTCATGCCCTTCGGCCAGCAGACGTTCCAGCAGTTGCGGCAAGACCAGCGCTTCGAAGGGTTGGGGCTGGCCTTCATCGCGCCGATGGATCAATTCGTACTGTTCGGCAATGTTGGCCAGGTTCAAAAACTGGTTGAACGCCCGTGCCACCGGCAGCACTTCATCGTCGCTCACGGCATCCAGAATCGCACTCAACTCCTCGCCCGTGGTGCCGCGCCGGTCGGCTTTTGCCCCCTGGCGAATGCGCTCGATCTTGGCGAGAAAAGCGTCGCCGTATTGGTCACGAATCGTATTACCCAACAGCTCACCCAACAGGTGAACATCATCGCGCAAGCGTGCATCAATATCGGTCATCAGCAATTTCTCCAGCAGGATCCGGGGACAGCTCGTGCCCCAAGAGTGCGTTGCAAACGCTGCCTGTGGCAAGCCACGGGGGTCGCAGATTTAAAAAAATGTGCTGACCAATCGGTCAAAAAACTTTTAGGCCAAATGCCATCTTTTATTGAACTATTCAAAAAACGCTTCGGTCACAGCCATTAACCATCACCGCTGGAACTCGTGTTCCAACACTCCGGGTGACCTTACCAGTCGTGATGGAATTTGCTGTTTTTAAGGAGCTTCCCAATGGAGTTGAAGACCATGATGACCCGCACTGTCAAAACCACCTCTGCTCGCCTGCGCGGGCTAAAACTGGCTGCGCTGGCAATCGGCACCAGCTTCGTTCTGGCCGGTTGTGCTGGCAATCCACCTTCAGAGCAATATGCCGTGACTCAATCGGCGGTGAATAACGCCGTGAGCGCTGGCGCCACTGAATATGCACCGGTGGAAATGAAATCGGCCCAGGACAAACTCAAGCAAGCCGAACTGGCCATGCATGACAAAAAATACGACGAGGCCCGTCGTCTGTCCGAACAAGCGGAGTGGGACGCTCGCGTAGCAGAGCGCAAAGCCCAGGCGGCGAAGGCCGAGAAGGCTGTTCAGGATGCTCAGAATGCCGTTCAGCAACTGCGTCAGGAAGGCATGCGCAGCGTTCAGTAAACGCTGCCCTTTTTTGACTGCATCTGACGACACAGCATTCCTAATCGATAGAAAGGACTAAATATCATGCGCAATACAGTAATGATCCCTGCCCTGTTGGCTCTGAGCGTTGGCCTGGCGGCGTGCTCGCACCAGCCGAACGTCAATCTGGAAAACGCCAAGACCAACTTCTCGGCCCTTCAAACCAACCCTGAAGCGACCAAGGTTGCAGCGCTGGAAACCAAGGACGCCAGCGAATGGCTGGACAAGGCTGAGAAGGCTTACCTGAACAAGGAAGACGATTCCAAGGTTGACCAGTTGGCTTACCTGACCAACCAGCGTGTGGAAGTGGCCAAGCAAACCATCGCGCTGCGCACTGCTGAAAACAATCTGAAAAACGCCGGTGCTGCGCGTAACCAGGCCCTGCTCGATGCCCGTGATGCGCAGATCCAGCAACTCAAGGGCATGAACGCCAAGCAAACCGAACGGGGCACACTCGTGACCTTTGGTGATGTGCTGTTCCAGTTCGGCAAGTCCGAGCTGCAACCCAACGGCATGCGCAATATCAACACCCTGGCCGAGTACCTGCTGCAGAACCCGGACCGCAAGGTGATTGTCGAGGGTTACACCGACAGCGTCGGCTCGGCTGCTTTCAACCAGACGCTGTCCGAGCGTCGTGCCGAATCGGTGCGTAATGCACTGGTGCGCAAAGGCGTGGATCCGACCCGCATCGTGGCCCAGGGCTATGGCAAGGAATACCCGGTGGCCAGTAACAGCACCGACTCTGGCCGCGCCCAGAACCGTCGTGTTGAAGTCACCATCTCCAACGACAACCAGCCGGTAGCACCCCGTTCGACCATGAAGTAAGCCCGAAAAAAGCCCCGCCTGAGTGATCAGGCGGGGCTTTTTTTGCATGGCTGACAAGATCAAGAGCCCCTCACCCTGGCCCTCTCCCGAAGGGAGAGGGGACTGACCGCACGCGGACTCAAAATCACCGCCAAATCAGCCCCCTCTCCCTCCGGGAGAGGGTTGGGGGGAGGGCCGCTTTTACTGCTCCAGCTTCGGCGTTTCCTGGCCCAGGCAGCGCACGGCCTGTTTCTTGTTGTTGACCAGCACTCCGGTCAGACCTTTTTGCTCGGTGTCGAACAATACGATGATGCCGTCGATGCACTGCGCCACCTGGTTGGCGGGCGTGAGCGAGACTTTGTAGTCTTCCCCCGGGATGGTCTTGAGCATGGTGAAATCGCTGAGCAGCAAGGCGTCCTCGGGTTTGGCAAAATGCAGGTAACCGTAGTACCACAGGGCGCCCACGGTGCCGATGATGCTGCAGATCCCGGTGATGATCAGGGGTATGGCGTTGCGTTCTTCACTCATTGTTGGCTCTCGGGTTCAAGTTCAGTGTTCGTTGAGGCGGGGTAATTGGCGATCTCGCCCAGGCGCCGCACGCCATTGAAATGTTGCGGGTCATCCAGGTAGCGCAGCATCACCTGGCGCCAGGTCGGGTCGGCAAACGTCTGTACATGACCGCCACGGGTCAGTTGCAGTACCTTGGGCGGTGGCGCGGCCCGGTACAGGCGCAGGCCATTGGAAAGCGGAACCACCGGATCATCCAGGCTGTGATAGATCAGCATCGGCGTGTCGCCCATTTGCGGCATCGCATAAATGGCACTGTCGGCATCCGGCACCAGCCAAGACAGCGGCACCTGCAACGGCCAGGTCAACCAGGACGTGCTCAGGGCAAACTGGCCCACGTCTCGGTAACTGGCAGGCACACCATCCAGCACCACGGCCTTGACTCGCGCGCGCTGCTGCGGGTGCTCGCTCAGGTAGTGGATGCCCATGGCGCCACCCAGGCTTTGCCCCAGCACAATCAGCGGCAGGCCCCGGGCTTGCGGCTCATGCTGCAACCAGTCAAAAGCGGCATCGATGTCCTGATACACCGCCGGCAGCCCCGGCGCCCCTTGGGACAGGCCGTAACCGCGATAGTCGAGCATCAGCACTTGATAGCCCTGCTCCGGCAGCCAGGCAGTGGCGCCGAGATGGTAAGCCAGGTTGCCGCCATTGCCGTGCAGATGCAGCACGGTCCCCTTGAGTGGCACGCCTTTTTTGGCCGGTAACCACCAACCGTGCAGGCGGGTGCCATCGGCGGCCGTCAGGGTGACATCACGATAGTCCAGGCCCGCGGCCGTCGGGGTGATCGGCTGGCCGGGCTCGGGGTAGAACAGCAAGGAGCTGCATCCGCTGAGAGTCAACAGCAGGCAGAGTGCAGCCAGGGTTTTCATCAAAACCAATCGCCTGAGTAGGTGTAGGGGTGGGAGCGGGCTTGCTCGCGATTGCATCGACGCGGTTCAAATGAAACACCGCAGCGCCTGCATCGCGAGCAAGCCCGCTCCCACAGGGTTCACAAAATGTTGGAGTAATCCGCTTCGATACGGTCAAGACTCAAGTGGTTGAGGAAGTTGGAGAAGCACATCCAGGCCGAGAGCGCGTTCATGTCCCGGAACTGGTCCGGCAGGTACTTGGGCGCTATCACCAGGCCTTCATCCACCAACTGACGCAGGGTTCGCATGTCTTCCAGCGTGGTCTTGCCACAGAATAACAGCGGCACTTGCTCCAGCTTGCCTTTACGTACGGCCAGCTGAATGTAGTTGTAAACCATGATGAAGCCCTTGAGGTAGGACAAGTCTTTGGTGAATGGCAGGCCATTTGGCACCGAGCCACGGAATACCCGGCTCGCATTGCCATAACTTTCCGGCATTTCAAAGCCTTGCTCACGGAAGAACTCGTACACCTGCATAAAGTCCGCGCCCTCCTCCACCATATGGATAGCGCGGGTGCGGTTGGTCAGTTTGCGCAGCCGGCTGGGATAGGAGGCAAAGGTGATGATTTCCATCAAGATCGCCAGGCCTTCCTGGGTCACGGTGGACGACGGCGGCCCCTTGGACAGGAAGGTGCAGATCGGCTGGTTCAGGCCATTGAGCGTAGTCCCCACATGCACCAGCCCTTCATGGACTTCCAGGGCACGTACGTCGCGTTCGTTGAACATCGCATCGGTACGGATCTTGATGTAGTCGGCCCCCGCCGCCGCGTCCGCAACAATGCCGTCGGACTCGAACACGCGGATGGTTTCTTCTGCTTCACCAAACACCTTGTTCAGGCGGCTTTGCAGCAGGTTGACCGCATCCTTGGCGGTGAGCGTCTTGGCTTCGTCCTTGAGCGCGCCACGACCGTCGATATTGTCCAGGTAGTCGGACATCATCAGGCCAAGGTCAGCCAGGGTCGGGTCACCGGCATGGAACGCATCCGAGGCCGCGCCGTACAGCTCCTGGGAAATCAGCCCGAAATCTTCAGTGCCACGCGCTTCGAGCATGCGCACGACCATGCGGTACTCCTTGCACATGCGCCGCATGATCTGCCCGACCGGGTTGAACTGCCCCAACTGGCGGGTGATATCGCGCTCGATGTTCTGGAACTCGGACTTCACGGCCGCCGAATCAAAGGACAAGGGCCGCCCAAGGTAATAATCGCGATCGACCGCGGGCATGGCTTTGCCTTTGGCCTTTAAAAAGCCCTGGCGGATGCTGTCGTCCCACTTCACCGCATCCAGTACGCGAATGGGTGTTTGTGCCAGCACGATGCGGTCAGACAAGGTGCGTATCGTGCGCTGGTAGTCGTCCACCGGCAGCTTCCTTTAATTGAGAGCGTTACTTGGCCACAGGTTTATAGCGGGCCGCCTCGACAAATACGTCGGAATTGGCCGGGTCGTCCAGGTAGGCAAAGACTTCAGCCGACGGGCTTTTGATCAGGGTACCGGTGCCTTCAGGGGTTTCCACCGGGTCACCACTCAACACGGACTGGCCGATGGCCTGCTTGACCTGGTCAAGATCCAGATCATAGATCACCAGCTCACCGTTGTCGGTGAGTTCAAAACCGCTGAGGGTATGATTGCCGCCCAGTTTGGCCGGTATCGCAGCCGAGGCATACCAGCGGCTGCCGTGGCGGGCGACGATAAAGATATAGCGCTCCCGGGCCTTGGGCTCGCCCTTGGGGTAGACCACGGCCTGATAACGGGTTTTGTCGATGGCACTGATTTCAAGATTGCGCGCCTGCCCCCAGGCATCCTTGCTGATCCATTTGCCCAGCAGCTGCTTGGGCGCCGGCTGCGCCTCGATAGGGGCCTGGCTGAAGGTCACGAGACAGCCGTTCAACATCAAAAACGACAATGCCATAAGCATCACGCGCCAAACTTTCATGCCTGCATCCCTCTATAGAGCGGCTAACACCAAGTGCAAGTAACGCGTAAGAATAGCCAGACGGTCGTCATCCGCCTCGGGCTGCGCGCCATCAAGTAGGGCCTGATATTCCATCCGACTGATAATCGCCGTCAAGACTTCGGCATCCTGGCGAGGTTGGGTGGAGCCTAGCACTTCGAAGATCTGCCCGGCGCCCTGCAGGAATATCTGCTGATGGGCACGCACCAGTACCGCCAGCCGGGGGTTGATCAGTGCAGCCTGATGAAAGGCTTGCTCGGCCATCAACTGGTCGCGGCGAGTGAGCATTTGATGCTGAAGATAAGCGGCGGTCATCCTGGCGATGTCATCGGCTAGCACCGCTCGCGCCTGTGCGCTGCCATCCCCTTGCGCCATCATTTCGCGCAACTTGCCTTCGGTGCCTTGCCAAAGCTTGGCCATGAACGCTGCGCTGCGCTCGACATACTGGGCGAAGGTATCGTTGATCAGATCGTCGATGTCCTTGAAGTAGTAGGTGGTCGCCGACAGCGGCACCCCTGCTTCAGCCGCCACGGCCCGATGGCGCACGCCACGTACGCCGTCGCGCACGACAATGCGCATGGCGGCATCGAGGATCTGCTGGCGACGCTGCTCGCTGCCATGCCGGCTGGCCTTGCGGCCTTGATACTCAACGCTCTGCGCGAGCGCGACCGCGACATTTGCTGCGCCTTGAGGGGTCATGACAGATTCCTTCTGAATTGAGCGGCGTTTCCTGAACCTTGTGGGAGCGGGCTTGCTCGCTCCCACAAGGGACGTTGTTATCGACATGCCAGGCAATAAAAAGCCGCCTTACAAGGCGGCTTCTTATTCTGCATCGTTACGCTTGTGGGCGCATATGCGGGAACAGGATCACGTCGCGAATCGACGGCGAGTTGGTCAACAACATCACCAGACGGTCGATGCCGATACCTTCACCGGCAGTCGGCGGCATGCCGTATTCCAGAGCACGTACGAAGTCTGCGTCGTAGTGCATCGCTTCGTCGTCGCCTGCGTCCTTGTCAGCAACCTGCGCCATGAAGCGCTCGGCCTGATCTTCGGCATCGTTAAGCTCGGAGTAGGCGTTGGCGATTTCACGGCCACCGATAAACAGCTCAAAACGGTCAGTAACGTTCGGGTTCTCGTCGTTGCGACGGGCCAGCGGCGACACTTCGAACGGGTACTGAGTAATGAAGTGCGGCTGCTCCAGCTTGTGCTCGACCAGCTCTTCGAAAATCATCACTTGCAGCTTGCCCAGACCTTCGAAGCCCAGCACCTTGGCACCGGCTTTCTTGGCGATGGCACGAGCCTTGTCGATGTCGTTGAGGTCGTCAGCGGTCAGCTCGGGGTTGTACTTGAGGATCGAGTCGAATACCGACAGACGCACAAAGGGTTCGCCAAAGTGGAAAACCTTGTCGCCGTACGGCACGTCTGTAGTGCCCAGAACCAGCTGAGCCAGTTCACGGAACAGCTCTTCGGTCAGGTCCATGTTGTCTTCGTAGTCGGCGTAAGCCTGGTAGAACTCCAACATGGTGAATTCTGGGTTGTGACGAGTCGAAACACCTTCGTTACGGAAGTTGCGGTTGATCTCGAACACTTTTTCAAAACCACCCACCACCAGGCGCTTGAGGAACAGCTCCGGCGCGATGCGCAGGTACATGTCCATGTCCAGGGCGTTGTGGTGAGTTTCAAACGGCTTGGCCGCAGCGCCACCCGGGATGGTTTGCAGCATCGGCGTTTCAACTTCCAGGAAGTCGCGAGCCATCAGGAAGCTGCGGATATGGGCGATCACTTGCGAACGTACACGGAACGTGTGACGCACGTCTTCGTTGACGATCAGGTCAACGTAACGCTGGCGATAGCGCTGCTCGGTGTCGGTCAGGCCGTGGTGCTTGTCCGGCAGCGGGCGTAGGGATTTGGTCAGCAGGCGCACGCTGGTCATTTCAACGTACAGGTCGCCTTTGCCGGAACGGGCCAGGGTGCCTTCGGCGGCAATGATGTCGCCCAGGTCCCAGGTTTTCACTTCGGCCAGGGTTTCTTCCGGCAGGGTCTTGCGGTTGACGTAGACCTGGATGCGACCGGTCATGTCCTGAATCACCATGAACGAGCCACGGTTAAGCATGATGCGACCAGCAACCTTGACCGGGATGGCGGCTTCAGCCAGCTCTTCCTTGGTGGCTTCGGCGTACTTCTTCTGCAGGTCGGCGCAGTAGTTGTCACGGCGGAAGTCATTCGGGAAGGCATTGCCCTTGGCGCGCTCGGCTGCAAGTTTTTCCTTGCGCAGGGCGATCAGGGCGTTTTCTTCCTGTTGCAGGTCTTGTGGGTCGAGTTGTTGGTCGCTCATGTCTTTAAAAATTCCATCACAGGTTCGTTGCCCCCGCCTTGCGGCAGGGGGAAGCGGGCTTAGCGCGCCTTATGGGCATCGCACTGGCTTCGCACACGTTTTGTTGCGCGACTTACAGCCCTTGTTTCAGGCTGGCTACCAGGTATTCGTCGATATCGCCGTCGAGTACCTTGTCGCAGTCGCTGCGTTCGATGTTGGTACGCAAATCCTTGATACGCGAGGCGTCGAGTACGTACGAGCGGATCTGATGACCCCAGCCGATGTCCGACTTGGTGTCTTCCAGGGCCTGGGAAGCGGCATTGCGCTTCTGGATTTCCTGCTCGTAAAGACGCGCCCGCAGCATTTTCATCGCGGTGTCTTTGTTCGCATGCTGTGAACGTTCGTTCTGGCAGCTCACCACGGTGTTGGTCGGTACGTGAGTGATACGTACGGCCGAGTCGGTGGTGTTTACGTGTTGACCACCCGCACCGGAGGAACGATAGGTATCGATCCGCAGGTCAGACGGGTTGATGTCGATTTCGATGTTGTCGTCGATTTCCGGCGAAACGAATACAGCCGAGAACGAGGTATGACGACGGTTGCCCGAGTCGTACGGGCTTTTGCGCACCAGACGATGGACGCCAATCTCGGTGCGCAACCAACCAAATGCGTATTCGCCTTTGATATGCACGGTTGCGCCCTTGATACCGGCCACTTCGCCGGCGGACAGTTCCATGATGGTGGCATCGAAGCCGCGCTTGTCGGCCCAACGCAAATACATCCGCAACAGGATATTGGCCCAGTCTTGCGCTTCGGTGCCACCGGAGCCGGCCTGGATGTCCAGGTAAGCGTTGTTGGCATCCATCTCGCCACTGAACATGCGGCGGAATTCGAGTTTTTCAAGGGCTTCGCGCAGACGTTCGACTTCAGCCGCAACGTCATCCACAGCGGCCTGATCTTCTTCCTCGGCGGACATCAACAGCAGGTCTTTGGCGTCGGCCAGACCTGTGTGCATCTCATCGAGGGTTTCAACGATTTGCGCCAGCAGGGAGCGCTCGCGCCCCAGCTCCTGGGCGTACGAAGGGTTGTTCCAGACACTCGGATCTTCAAGCTCGCGATTGACTTCGGTCAGACGCTCATGCTTTTGATCGTAGTCAAAGATACCTCCGAATGGTTTCGGAGCGCTCTGACAGGTCCTTGATGCTGTTAAGGATCGGGTTGATTTCCATGGCTGGCGGCACTCGTAGGCGATTTTTACAAAGCCGGGGAGTATACCGTAAACAGCCTGTATCAGCAGCCCGTCTGGCGGTGTTGTGGGCAGGAAAATCAGCCCCAGAGGCTCAAAAAAGTCTCCGGGCAGCACTTACACTGTGGGAGCGGGCTTGCTCGCGATTCGAGCAACCCGGTCTACCCGGCGAACCCCGTCGATAGCATCGCGAGCAAACCCGTTCCCACACAAACAGGGGCTTTGGCCCCTTACTCGATCCCCACCTGGTTACGCCCGTTTTTCTTGGCCAGGTAAAGCCCTTTGTCTGCCGCTGAAATCAGCTCGCGACAATTGCTGCCCTGCTGCGGCGTCATGGTCGACAAACCAATACTGATGGTCAGGCTGCTGCCGGCAGTCGGCGAAATGTGCGGGATGCCCATGGCTTCGACCGCCATCCGCAGTTTCTCCGCGACCAACCGGGCACCGCCCTGGGAGGTATTGGGCAGCACAATGGCAAATTCCTCACCGCCATAACGGGCCGGCAAGTCCGATGGCCGGCTGCTGGCATCCCGGATGGCCGCCGCCACCTTGCGCAACGCCTCATCGCCGTCCAGATGGCCAAAGGAGTCGTTGTATGACTTGAAGTAATCAACGTCGATCATCAACAACGACAATTGGGTCTGCTCGCGCATTGCACGACGCCATTCCAGTTCCAGGTATTCATCGAAGTGGCGGCGATTGGACAGCCCGGTCAGGCCATCGGAGTTCATCAGCCGCTGCAGTACCAGATTGGTATCCAGCAACTGCTGTTGACTGACCCGCAGCGCACGGTAAGCCGCATCACGCTGCAACAGCGTCATGTAGGAGCGTGAGTGATAGCGGATGCGCGCCACCAGTTCGATGTTGTCCGGCAGTTTTACCAGGTAATCATTGGCCCCGGCCGAAAACGCCGCGCTTTTGATCAGCGGGTCCTCTTTGGTGGACAACACGATAATCGGGATATTTTGCGTCGCCGGGTGGTTGCGGTATTCGCGCACCAGGCTCAAGCCGTCCAGCCCCGGCATCACCAGGTCCTGCAAAATCACCGTCGGCTTGATGCGGATGGCCTGGGCAATGGCCTGGTGCGGGTCCGCACAAAAGTGAAAATCAATGTTCTGTTCAAGAGCCAGCCCCCGGCGCACAGCTTCACCGATCATTGCCTGGTCATCTACCAGCAACACCATGGCCGCGTTTTCGTCAGTTTTAACGTCGTCCAACTGCAAGTCGCTCATGCGCGTTCACCTGAATTACTGCCTTCAAGCCACTCCTGCCGGGTTCTACCAGTCATTTGGCAAATTTCTCCAGCAAGCGTGGCGCAATCTTGTCCAATGGGCGGATCTCGACCGCGGCATCGATGGCCGCAGCCGCTTTGGGCATACCGTACACCGAGCTGCTCTGCTGATCCTGAGCAATGGTGAGAAACCCCTGCTGGCGCATGAGTTTAAGACCTTGAGCCCCGTCACGCCCCATGCCGGTCAACAACACCCCCACCGCTTCGCCATTCCAGTAGCGGGCAACACTTTCAAAAAAAACATCGATCGAAGGTCGATAGATTTCGTTGACCGGCTCCGCGGTGTAAGCCAGCGTGCCGTTTTTCAACAGCCTGATATGGTGATTGGTGCCCGCCAGCAGCACGGTGCCCACCTGCGGCGCCTCACCGTCGCGGGCCAAGCGCACATCCAGCCCGCACGAAGTGCTCAGCCACTCGGCCATGCCGGCGGCAAACACCTGGTCAACGTGCTGAACCAGCACGATAGCTGCATCAAAGTTTCTCGGCAGGCCCTTAAGCAGGGTTTCCAGCGCAGCCGGACCGCCTGCCGACGAACCGATGGCCACCAGCCCGCCGCGCATACCCGGGACACGCGTCTGAGTCACTACCGGCTTGACCCGTTTTTCACTCTGGCCCATCAACCAGCCAACATTGAGAATCTTGCGCAGCAAAGGCGCCGCCGCTTCTTTGGGGTTGCTGCCACCCAGCACGGGGGTATCCACCACATCCAGCGCACCAAAGCCCATGGCCTCAAAAACACGGTGCACATTCTGCTCGCGGTCGATGGTGACAATCACAATCGCACAAGGGCTTTCAGCCATGATCCGGCGCGTGGCTTCGACGCCGTCCATGACCGGCATGATCAAATCCATCAGGATCAGGTCCGGGGTGTTTTCGGCGCACAGGCGCACCGCCTCCTGACCATCACCGGCAACCCAGATCACCTGGTGCGCGGGCTCGAACGCCAGCGCCCGACGCAAGGCCTCAACCGCCAGGGGCATATCGTTGACGATGGCGATTCTCATGTCTGGGCTCCTCCAATGAGCTCAACCACTGCGTCGAGCAGGGCATCGTCATGGAAACTGGCTTTGGCTAGATAATAGTCGGCGCCTGCATCCAGGCCGCGCCGACGGTCTTCTTCACGATCTTTATAGGACACCACCATCACCGGCATAGACTGCAATCGGTTATCGCGACGCAACAGGGTAACCAGTTCGATGCCATCCATGCGCGGCATATCGATGTCTGTAATCAACAAATCGAAATGTTCGGCACGCAATGCGTTCCAGCCGTCCATACCGTCAACCGCCACGGCCACTTCGTAGCCGCGGTTGATCAGCAGTTTGCGTTGCAATTCACGCACCGTCAGTGAGTCATCCACCACCAGAATACGTTTGCGGGTCAGTTCGGCGGTATGCCGGTTACGCCGGTCGATACGCTCAAGACGCCCGGTATTGAGCAGTTTGTCCACCGAGCGCAGCATGTCTTCGACATCCACGATCAGTACCGGCGAGCCATCATCCAGCAAGGCCCCGGCGGAAATATCCTGAACCTTGCCCAAACGCGGATCGAGGGGCAGTACCACCAGGGTGCGCTCACCAATGAAGCGCTCAACGGCCACGCCATACACCGCATCGCGCTCGCGAATCACCACCACCTTGAGGGTTTCGTCATCGCTCTGGCTGGGCGGGCGCTGCAGTAACTGGCTGGCAGCGACCAGCCCCACATGACGGCCTTCGTGCCAAAAGTGTTGACGGCCTTCGAGTTGCACGATGTCATCGGGCTGCAGGTCGCGCATGCGCTCTATATGGGCCAGCGGGAAGGCATAGGCCTCGTCTGCCACTTCAACCACCAGGCTGCGCACCACGGACAGGGTCAAAGGCACTTCCAGATGGAAGCGGCTGCCATGCTGCCGGGTGTGCTCCAGCACAATGGCACCGCGCAACAGGCGCACCATGTGCTGTACGGCATCCAGTCCCACACCGCGCCCCGATACTTCGGTCACGGTGTCGCGCAGACTGAAACCGGGTAAAAACAGAAAGGTCAGCAGCTCCTCTTCGCTGAGTTGCGCCACTGTCTCCTCGGTGGATAGCTGACGCTCGACGATAGTGCGGCGCAAACGGTCCAGATCGACACCGGCACCGTCATCGCTCAACTCCAGCACCAGCAGACCGGCCTGGTGGGAGATGCGCAGGCAGATAAGGCCTTCAGCCGGTTTGCCCGCCAACAAGCGCTGCTCCGGGGTTTCGATACCGTGATCAACGGCATTGCGCAACAAATGGATCAGCGGTGCTTCGAGCTTTTCCAGCACGTCGCGGTCGACCTGGGTTTTCTCGCCTTCGATTTCCAGGCGGATTTGCTTGCCCAGGGCGCGGCCCAAATCACGCACCATGCGCTCCTGCCCGACCAGCACATCGGCGAAGGGCCGCATGCGACAAGCCAGAGCGGTGTCGTAGAGCAATTGCGCACGCTGGCCAGCCTGCCAGCAAAATTCGTCGAGTTCGGCGGTCTGTTCGCTGAGCAGGTGCTGGGACTCGGCCAGCATCTGCCGGGCATCGACCAGTGCCTGCTCGGCTTCATGGCTGATACCCGAGACCTTGAGGTGCTCATTTAGCGTGTCCATGGCCCGCAAGTTGGTGCTTTGCATGCGTTTAAGGCGTTGCAATGTCACCAGAAAAGGCTTGAGGCGCTGGGTTTCCACCAGGGATTTGCTCGACAGATCGAGCAGGCTGTTAAGGCGCTGGGCCGTGACCCGCAATACCCGCTCGCCGCTTTCGGTCAGACGCTGGGGGCGACGCGCTGGCTCCGCTGCCGCCTCGGCTGGCACCTCGAACTGAGGCTCAACCACAGGTTCTGGCGCAGGTCCGGGTACAGCTGGCGCGGGCATCAACAGCAGCTGCGACACATCAAACTCGGGCGGCGCAACCCGCGCATCGAGGGCGGACGGGTCCAGCAGCTCATTCATGTGGGCCACATAGGCCTCGATGTCTTGAGGCGTGACAGTGTTGCCCGGGGTGGCGATGCGCATCAGCAGGTCGGTACCCTGCAACAAGGCATCAATATGCTCGCGCTGCAGGTACAAACGGCCTTCCTGGGCACTGACCAGGCAGTCTTCCATAACATGGGACACGCTTACCCCGGCATCCACCCCAACAATCCGGGCAGCGCCCTTGAGCGAGTGGGCCGCACGCATGCAGGCTTCCAGCTGGTCGGCCTGGGTCGGGTTGCGTTCCAGCGCCAGCAGGCCTTCGTTGAGTACCTGGGTTTGCGCCTCGGCCTCCAGGCTGAACAGCTCAAGCAGGGAAGCATCGCGCATTTGCTCGGGGGTCATGTCAGGCTCCGGGTGATTGCGCTCAACAGTTGCTCTTCATCCAGTAAACGCAGGCTGCGGGTTTTCCAATGCAGCACACCCCGGGTGTATTTGGCGCTGGCATGCTCGCCGGAGAGAGACGCAGCACGGATTTCGTCCTCGGCAATATTATGAATGCCATCCACCTCATCCACCGGCAGCACCACCGCCCCGCCGTGGGCCGCCACAATCAGCATGCGCGGCATGACCCGCTGCGATGTGGCGCCGGGAACGCTTGGGTCCAGCCCCAACAGCTCAACCAGTGACAGGCACGGCACCAGGGTGCCGCGCACATTCGCCACGCCGCGCAAGGCCCGCGAACGCTGGTGCGGCAGGGAGTGAATGGTCTGCATCGGCGCCACTTCATCCAGGCAACGCGTGGGCAGACCCAACCACTCATCACCCAGGCGGAAAATCACCAGTGAGCAGGTTGCAACCTCTTGCTCATGGGCTTGAGGGGCATAAAGCTCCTCGCTTTGCTGCTCAAATGAATAGCGGTCCAGCAAACGGGTAGCGGCAGCGGCATAAGTGTCGCAGTTGCGGCAATGGATATGCTGGGGCAGCAACGGGCAGCTTTTGTCACCGTAGATGCCAATGCGGTTCCAGCAGTCATCAATGGCCTGCGCTTCGGAGTGAATCAAGCTTTGTGCAGCTAAAGCGCTCATTGTTTACGCTCACTTTGGGTAGAACGCCCGTTACGGGCTGCGCGCTCTTGCAAACGCCGGGCGCCTGCTTCATCGCCTTGCGAAGCCAGCAGCGCCGCCAGATGGGCCAGTGCTTCTGAATGCTGGGGCTCCAGATACAGCGCCTTGCGATAGAAACCCTGGGCCTCTGAGGTCTGGCCCTGCACATCGCTGAGCAGGCCCAACCAGTAAAACACCTCGGCCTGGGGGTCATGCCGCTGCAGAAACTGCTCGCACACGGCCTGCGCCTCACGGCTTTTGCCTTCATTGGCCAAGGTAGCAATCTGTTCAAGCAACAGGCCCGGCCCATCGGCTGGCGAAACCGTTTTTTGCGCGACCGGGGCTTGCGCGCGCGGGGCAAAAGGACGGCTGGCCAGTGTCGGCACAGGCACAGGTACTGGCGCCTTTGGCCGTGGCAATGGCTTGAGTTCGGCAAAAACAGGGCGCGCTGCAGGCAATGGCTCATGACTGTGGCAAAAGGCAAACGACTGCGGCGCACCAATCGAACGCATGCCCAGCCGGCTGAGCAAGCTGCCTTCGGCCGGGCCGATAAACAAAACCCCATCATCACGGGTCAGGCGCTTGAGCACATCCAGTGCCTGCTGCTGGGTTTTAAGATCAAAGTAGATCAACAGATTGCGGCAGAACACATAGTCATAAGGCTCGTGGCTGGCGAGCAGTATCGGATCCAGCAGGTTGCCTGCGGTGAAGCTGACCTGCGCGCAGACCCGTTCCGACAACTTATAACTATCGTTCTCGACACTGAAGTAACGCTCACGGAAATCCGTTGGCTGGCCACGAAAGGAGTTTTTGCCATACAGCGCGTTTTGCGCACGCTGCACCGAAAGCGGGCTGACATCCAGGGCGTCGACCTTGAATTGATGCGCAGCAAAACCTGCATCAAACAGCGCCATGGCAATCGAGTACGGCTCTTCGCCGGTCGAGCACGGCAGGCTCAGGATACGCAACGCGCGTCGGCTGCCGATGTCTGCCAGACGCTGCCTGGCCAGACGGCCCAGCGTGGCAAAGGATTCCGGGTAACGAAAAAACCAGGTCTCGGGCACGATCACCGATTCGATCAGGGCTTGCTGCTCATCCTGGGAACTGAGCAGGCGCTGCCAGTAGCGATCGTTATCGGCCATGTCCAATGCAATGCAGCGCTGGCGTACGGCACGCTCGATAATCGCCGGGCCGACCGAGGCCACATCCAGGCCGATACGCTGCTTCAAATAATCGAAAAAGCGCTGGTCAAGGCTCATGGCGCCACCTGAACGCAGGCGTCATCTTCGTCCTGGGCAAAAAGCAGCGCAGACACCGCCGGGCTGAGCAGATCATCCACACTCAACCACTGCAACAGCCCTGCCTCATCCTTGCGCATCGGCCCCAGGTACGGCGCATCGCGGTTATCGACACCATAGGGCTGAAAGTCCGCCGGATCACAGCGCAAGGTGTCACTGGCCTGCTCAAGCAGCAGCCCAAGCAATTGCCCGCGATAGTTGACCAGCACCAGCCGTGTGCTTGTGCGGGCCACGGCGGCTTTGCCAAAGGTCATGGCGCTGATATCGATCACCGGAACCATTCGACCACGATGAGCAAAAACCCCTGCCACCCACTCGGGAGAATGGGCTATGGGCTTGAGGGGCAAGCGCGGCAACACCTCGACCACATCGCCAGCGGCCAGTGCATAGCGCTCGTTACCAATATAAAACACCAGAAACAGGCGTTTTTGCGACACCTTGGCGCCCGCTTTTTTGGCAGAAATCTCGCTCATCAGACTTTGAAACGCGAAACGCCGCTGCGCAGCCCAACGGCAACCTGACTCAATTCGTCGATCGCAAAGCTGGCCTGACGCAGGGATTCGACGGTCTGGCTGCTGGCATCACCCAGTTGCACCAGCGCAAGGTTGATCTGCTCGGCGCCCGTGGCCTGAGCCTGCATGCCTTCATTGACCATCAGTACACGCGGTGCCAGAGCCTGGACCTGATGAATGATCTGCGACAGCTGCTCGCCCACTTGCTGCACTTCGGACATGCCGCGGCGTACTTCTTCGGAGAACTTGTCCATACCCATCACGCCCGCGGACACCGCCGACTGAATCTCGCGCACCATCTGCTCGATATCGTAGGTAGCTACGGCAGTCTGGTCGGCCAAACGGCGCACTTCGGTGGCGACCACGGCAAAACCACGGCCGTATTCACCGGCTTTTTCAGCTTCGATGGCAGCGTTAAGCGATAGCAAATTGGTCTGATCGGCGACCTTGACGATGGTGACTACTACCTGGTTGATGTTGCCAGCCTTCTCGTTGAGGATGGCCAGTTTGGCATTGACCAGATCGGCAGCACCCATCACCGAGTGCATGGTTTCTTCCATGCGGGCCAGGCCCTGCTGCCCGGAACCGGCCAGAATCGAGGCCTGGTCAGCTGCCGAGGTCACTTCGGTCATGGTGCGCACCAGGTCGCGGGACGTGGCAGCAATTTCCCGGGACGTTGCACCTATTTCCGTCGTGGTGGCTGCGGTCTCAGTGGCTGTGGCCTGTTGTTGTTTGGAGGTGGCGGCAATTTCCGTAACCGAGGTAGTGACCTGCACCGAAGAGCGCTGGGCCTGGGACACCAGCGTAGTCAGCTCGGCCATCATGTCGTTGAAGCCGGTTTCCACGGCGCCAAACTCGTCCTTGCGCTCCAGATTCAAGCGCGAGCTCAGGTCACCGGAACGCATCACTTCCAGAATCGTGACGATACGCTGCATCGGCGACATGATTGCCCGCAGCAACAGGAAGCCGCAAAGCGCTGCTGCAAGTACGGCAATAATCAAAGAAATGATCATGCTGATCTTGGCGGTGAGTACCGCATGGCCAATGTTGTCAGTGGCAAGCTTGGCCGACTCGCTGTTGCCTTCAATAATGCTGTTGAGCAACTTGCGACCTTCCATCCAGGCCGGGGCCAGTTGCTCGCCAAGCACCTTGTGGGCCTGGGCGAAATCCTTGTTTTGATAGAGCTCAAGAATTTTCGCCAACACTACGCCGTACTCTTTATGCAGACGTTCGAAGTCGTCGAAGTGGGCCCTGTCTTCACCTTCGAAAATGGTGCCGCGATAGTTTTCCAGCTCTTTGTTCAAGCGTTCTTCGTAGCTGGCATACAACTTGCGGTCTTCATTGGTCAGATCACGCTGATTAAGCGACCCCACCAGTTCCAGGGTCAGGACATAACTGTCGACCCAGGCGCTACGAATCATCGAGCTGTAATAGACCCCGGGGATGGAATCGGTTTGCACCTTTTCTTCACTGGTTTCGATCGACAGCAGGCGCGAGTAAGACGCAACAACCATCAGCAGCATAATGGCGATGATTACAGCAAAGCTCGCCAAGATGCGTTGGCGTAACGTCCAGTTCTTCACAGTCGATCCTCGGGTGCCATTTAAATGATGGTGAGTATAGCCGAGGGTACGCAATGATTCGTACAGGCGTTGAGACAGATCTCACAGCAACAGACAAAAAAACCTACAGATAAAAACCTAGGAGACACCCTCAATTCTGTGGGAGCGGGCTTGCTCGCGATGGCTTCGACACGGTCAGTCTGGCACACCGGGCGGCCTGCATCGCGAGCAAGCCTGCCCCCCAAAAAGGTGGACGGCTATCAGAACATCAACGCATTGCTCAGGTCCCCCATCGGCGTCTGCCCGCGCGCCTTCATGGCATCGTCGCGCTGCTTGAGGCCATCGAGTACGTCCAGCTGATGCACCCGGGTAATCAGGCGCAGGATCGAAGCGGTGTCATACACCGTGTGATCCACCGTGCCCTTGCGTGCGAAAGGCGATACCACCAGCGCCGGAATCCGTGTACCCGGCCCCCAGCGATCACCTTTGGGCGGTGCAACGTGGTCCCACCAGCCGCCGTTTTCATCCACGGTAAGCACAATCACCATGTTTTGCCATTGCGGGCTGTTGCGCAGCACCTTGAGCACACGGTCAAGGTGCCGATCACCGGCAGCCACATCGGCATAGCCGGCGTGCAGGTTGAGGTTGCCCTGAGGCTTGTAAAAGCTCACGGCAGGCAGCTTGCCAGCCTCGGCGTCAGCCAGAAAGCGGTTGCTGCCGGACTCATCGCCCAGGCCACCGTCGCGCAGGCGCTTGATACGCTCCTGCGGGTTCTGCGGACCTTGTTGTACAAAGTAGTTGAACGGCTGGTGGTGGTACTGGAAGTTGGGGATCTTGGGGATCCCGTCAGAGCCCTTGAACTGCTCCAGCGTGGCCTGCCAGGCGCCCGCGTACCAGGCCCAGTCGATGTTCTTTTGGCTCAGCTTGTCGCCGATATGCTCATGGCTTTGTGGCACCAGTACGCTCGGCAGATCGGGCTTGGCATAGTCAGGGCGCTCGGGGTCGCGGATCCAGGTCGGCCAGTAAGGCGGCGCCATGGTGTTGACTGCAAAACCGTCCGGCGTGAGAGCGCTGGGGCCAAACTGAGGGGCGCCGGTCATGGCGCTGGCCGGGGATTTATCCAGAGGCTTCAAGCGCGTGCCGGCAGGGTCATCGCCTTGCAATACAGCAATCTGAGCCTCGGCCACAGAGGTATTCGCGTTCGGATAGAACGGCACCGCTGCGCTGATCAGGTACTGGTGGTTGAGGAACGAACCGCCGAAAGCCCCCTGGAAGAAGTTGTCGCACAGTACGAATTCGCGGGCTACGTCCCACAGCCGCAGTGAGTACTGCGACTGGGCGTAGTAGCCCATGGGCAAGCCACCGGCATCCCCCCAGGCAACGAACTGGTCGTTCTTGCCATCGTTGATCTGCATCTGGTTCTGGTAGAACACGTGCCATAGATCGCGGGTCACCAGGTTCAGCGGCAGGTCTTGCTGATTCGGCCCTTTCAGGGCGAAGGGGGCATTGGGCAGGTTGTCCTGAAACTGTTCGCCCGGCGTATAGGTCACGCCATCGACCGTCTGTGGCCCTACTTGCAACACCCCGCCCCATACCGGCGGCAAGGTCTGTAGCAGGCTGCCATCACGGTCGCGCTGCTGATAATCCGCGGGTTTCAGGGCCGACAACGGCTTCTCGACACCGGGGAAATTTGCAAACAGGTTGTTGAAGCTGCGGTTCTCGGCATAGATCACCACGATGGTCTTGACCTGTTCGTGGAGTTTTTTGTCCAGTTCGACCGGGGTCAATGGTTGCGGCCTGACAGGAGGTTCATCCTCTCTGCTGCCACAAGCGCTCAAGGTGGCCGCGCCGACGCCCAGTGCGGCAGCACCGGCGAGGAAGCGACGGCGGCTGCTGTCGGCCGGGCTTTGGGTGTCCTGGTCTTTCTCGTCGCTCATTACGGCTTCCTGATTACATGTAACAAATTATTTCTGACGGGCAGGCTAACAGGGGATTATGACGGGGAAGTTGCAGCGAATCGAAGCCAGAGAGCATAAAAAACGCCCCGGACCATTGCGGTCCGGGGCGTTTAAAAACAAGTTTATCGCGGCGCCTGCATCGCGATCAGGCTCGCTTCCACAGTATGCGTTAGCCCTGCGCCTGCTTGACCTGAGTTTCCAGCTCGAGCTTCAGGCCCGGGTCGAGCTTGAGCTGTTTGGCCAGTTCCTCCAGATAGGCGCGTTCCATAAAGTGTTCTTCATCCACCAGAATCAGACTGGCGATATACATTTCGGCCGCGATCTCCGGGGTGGTGGCCGCTCTGGCAACCTCGGCCGGGTCCAGCGGCTTGTTCAGTTCAGCTTGCAGCCATTGGCGCAACCCAGGGTCGCCATTGAGTTTGCTCAGTTCGCCATCGATCAGCTCGCGTTCCCGTTCATCTACATGACCGTCAGCCTTGGCAGCAGCCACCAGAGCCTTGAGGATCGCCTGGCTGTGCTGTTCCACTTGCGGCGCCGGCACACGGTCAATGGTTTGCGGCTCGGTCTGCGGCGCCGTGCCCTGATTGGCCTGCCAGTTGCCGTAAGCCTTGTAGGCCAGAACGCCCAGGGCTGCAAGGCCACCATAGGTCAGTACCTGGCCACCGTATTTGCGTGCACTCTTGTTGCCCAGCAGCAGGCCCAGGGCACTGGCTGCCAGGGCTCCACCGCCCGCGCCGGAAAGCAGGCCGCCAAGACCGCCAGAGCCGAGCAATTCACCCAGGCCGCCTTTGCCACCACTGGAAGCACCGCCTTGGGCGCCGGTTTTTTTCTCCAGCATCTGTTGGCCGGATTTAAGCAGTTGGTCGAGCAAACTCATAAGCATCCTCTCGTAACAGGGTCAGGGGGAGCCAGAAAACCCGCCAGCAGGCGGGTTTATCGTAAAGAGCAAAGGGATCAGTCGCGCAGGTCGGACTCATGGATCGGTTGGTCGCGGTGGGTTGCACGCTGGTACTGGGCAGGCCAGATGGCCTTTTTACCGCCCAGGTCATCGTCTGCATGCAACGGCCAGTACGGGTCACGCAGCAGTTCGCGGGCCAGCAGGATCAGGTTGGCCTGCCCGGTGCGCAAAATATGCTCGGCCTGCGCAGGCTCGGTAATCATGCCCACCGTGCCCGTGGCGATGCAGGCCTCCTTGCGCACGCGTTCGGCAAAGCGGGTCTGGTAACCCGGCCCCACCGGAATCTCGGCCTTGGCAGCGGTACCGCCCGATGAGACATCGATCAGGTCCACCCCCAATGCCTTGAGGCGTCGTGCCAGTTCGACGGTTTCGTCCGGGTTCCAGCCGTCTTCCACCCAGTCGGTGGCCGAGACCCGCACAAACAGCGGCAGCTCCTGCGGCCATACCCCGCGCACGGCCTCGGTCACCTCCAGCACCAAACGAATGCGATTCTCGAACGAACCGCCGTATTGGTCACGTCTCTGGTTGCTCAGCGGTGAAAGAAATTGATGCAGCAAGTAACCGTGGGCGGCATGGACCTCGACCACCGAGAACCCGGCTTCCAGTGCCCGCCTGGCGGCTGCCACGAAAGCCTGAATGACCTCCTTGATCTGACTTTCGTCCAGTTGCGCGGGCGCTGTGTGTTGCGGGTCGAAGGCTATCGGTGACGGCCCGACCGGCACCCAGCCGCCCTCCTCCACCTTGACGCTGCCGTGCTTGCCCAGCCAGGGGCGGTGGGTGCTGGCCTTGCGCCCGGCATGGGCCAGCTGGATGCCGGCTACAGCCCCCTGGGCGCGAATAAAGCGGGTGATGCGTTGCAGGGGTTCAATCTGAGCGTCGTCCCACAGGCCCAGATCCTGGGCGGTGATACGGCCTTCGGGGGTAACGGCGGTGGCTTCGGTAAAAATCAGCCCGGCACCGCCAACGGCACGGCTGCCCAGATGGACCAAATGCCAGTCATTGGCCAGCCCGTCGACGCTGGAGTATTGGCACATTGGCGAGACCGCAATGCGGTTAAGAAGGGTCAGTTGGCGCAGGGTATAGGGTTCGAGCAGCAGACTCATGGGTCACCTCTAATTCCAGTGGGCAGGCTCCAAGTACTTCTGAAGAGCCTAGTCGACAACATTGAATGAGGGAGGGTTCAAATGCAGCGAGCTGAAGCGGGCTAAATGCGAGGTGAATCAGATTCAGGAGCCCCCTCGTAGCAGCTGACGAGCGGAGCGAGGCTGCGTCCGGCGGCGTAGCCGTCGTAGAATCAGACTCTGCGGTGTGCCAGTCAAAGCTGGCTATCAGGGTTTACGACGGCTACGCCGCCGGACGCAGCCTCGCTCCGCTCGTCAGCTGCTACGGCGCTTCTTAAGCTTATGCTGACGTTAACGCGGTTCGATATGGGCAATCATCAGTTGCACGGTTTCGTTGCCACGAAATTCGTTGAGGTCGAGTTTGTAGGCCAGCTCAACCCAGCGAATGGTCGGGTTCGGCCACACTTCGCGGTCGATCCCGAAAGCAATGCCGTCGAGTTTGACGCTGCCGCATTCGGTCTTGAGCACCACCTTTAAATGCCGCTCACCCACGATGCGTTGTTCCACCAGCTGGAACACCCCGTGAAACAGCGGCTCGGGAAAGTGCTGCCCCCAAGGCCCGGCATTACGCAGGGCACGCGCCAGCTCCAGATGAAACTCTTCAACGGCCAGGCTGCCGTCCGACAGCATGCGCCCGGTCAGGTCTTCTTCACGCAATTGACGCCGCACTTCAGCATCAAAGGCCTCACAGAACAGCGGGAAGTTAGCCTCAGGCAAAGTCAGGCCAGCCGCCATGGCATGGCCACCGTATTTGCTGATCAAGTCCGGATGTTGTGCCGCCACCACACTCAGCGCATCACGAATATGAAAGCCCGGCACCGAGCGCCCGGAGCCCTTGAGCATGCCATCACCGGCATCGGCAAAGGCAAAAGTCGGGCGGAAGTAACGCTCCTTGAGCCGCGAAGCCAGAATTCCGATCACTCCCTGATGCCACTCGGGGTCGAACAGGCACAGGCCAAACGGCATGCTGTCGATTGTCAGGTCCTTGAGCTGGGCCAGCGCTTCACGTTGCATGCCCTGCTCGATGGATTTGCGGTCCTGGTTCATTTCGTCCAGTTGCGCAGCCATTTCCCGCGCCGCATTGGCGTCATCCGTGAGCAGGCATTCGATGCCCAGGCTCATGTCGTCCAGACGCCCGGCGGCGTTGAGACGCGGCCCGAGGATAAAACCCAGGTCGGTGGAAGTGATTTTCGAGTGGTCACGCTTGGCCACTTCCAGTATCGCCTTGAGCCCGGGCCGGGCACGCCCGGCACGGATGCGCTCAAGCCCCTGGTGTACCAGGATGCGGTTGTTGGCATCCAGCGGCACCACGTCCGCGACGCTGCCCAGCGCCACCAGATCCAGCAACTCGGCGATATTTGGCGCCTTGCTGTCCTGGTACCAGCCCAGACTGTTCAAGCGCGCCCGCAAGGCGATCAGTACATAGAAAACCACCCCTACCCCCGCCAGCGCCTTGCTCGGGAACTCGCAGCCGGGCTGGTTGGGGTTGACGATGGCATCTGCGGCCGGCAACTCGCTGCCCGGCAAGTGGTGGTCGGTAACCAGCACGCTCAGACCGGCCTTTTTGGCCGCAGCCACGCCTTCGATACTGGAAATTCCGTTATCGACCGTGATCAACAGCTGCGGCGTGCGGGTCAGCGCGACTTCGACGATTTCCGGGGTCAGGCCGTAGCCATATTCGAAGCGGTTAGGTACCAGGTAATCGACATGGGCCGCCCCCAGCAGGCGCAGCCCCAGCATGCCCACGGTGCTGGCCGTGGCGCCGTCGGCGTCAAAGTCGCCGACGATCAGAATGCGCTGGCGCTGCTCAAGCGCGACCACCAGCAAGTCCACTGCGGCATCGATGCCCTTGAGCTGCTGATACGGAATCAGCCGCGCCAGGCTCTTGTCCAGTTCAGCTTGCGACTGTACACCCCGTGCGGCGTAAAGACGGGTCAGCAGGGTTGGCATTTCGCCCAGAAAAGGCAGGGTTTCAGGCAGTGGACGAGGTTCGATGCGCATAAGCAGGTAAAGAGTCTCTGAGCGTAAATAAGTGTTGGAACCTAGCCGCGTTCGCCTTGCAGCCACTGCAGTTGCACTTCGTGCTGGCCGCGATCGTCAGTCACGAAAATCGTGCCTTCGCTGATCATGACGTCCCACTTGATAACCCGTGGCATATCTTTGGCCAGCACCTCAAGAATCTCTTGCGGTACCGCTGCGATATTGACGTTTTTCAGGTTCTTGATTGCAGGAATCACCTTGCCTTCCCACACACGCAAGCTGCCATAGGCCAGCAGGCTGGTGCGCTCGGTGCGGCGCGAGCACCAGGTCAGGCGGTCGGCATCGGGCTGGCCGACTTCGATCCAGTGCAGAACACGGTCATCCAGGCTTTTTTCCCACAGGGCCGGTTCGTCTACATCAGACAGACCACGACCGAAAGACAGCTGCTCGTTGTACCAGAAGGCATAGGCCAGAAGGCGCACGGTCATGCGTTCTTCAGTTTCCGAAGGGTGACGGGCGATGGTCTGCTTGACGCTTTCATAGACCCCGCGATCGAGATCGGTAAGGTTGAGTTCAAACTTGTAGGTCGTGGACGGCTGTGCCATGAACGGGCTTCTTGATACGGAGAAAGGCGGCAAGTCTAACCGATACACCGTGATTGAACGAATCGGCCAGCTTCTTGCCAGCCGCCAGCTATGTTAAAAGGCTGTACTCGCTCGCCCTTGGACAAGGATTCCACATGCCGCTCGCCACCAAACCCCTTTCAGGCCTTAAAGTTGTTGAATTGGGCACCCTGATCGCCGGGCCGTTTGCATCGCGCATCTGCGCCGAGTTTGGCGCCCAGGTGATCAAGGTCGAATCCCCTGACGGCGGCGACCCACTGCGAAAATGGCGCAAGCTCTATGAAGGCACATCGCTATGGTGGTTCGTCCAGGCGCGCAACAAAAAATCCCTGACCCTGAACCTCAAACACCCCGACGGCCTGAGCATCCTCAAGGAGCTGCTGGCAGACGCCGATATCCTGATCGAAAACTTTCGCCCCGGCGTGTTGGAAAAACTCGGGCTGGGCTGGGATGTGCTGCATGCGCTGAACCCCAGGCTGGTGATGGTGCGGCTGTCCGGCTTTGGCCAGACCGGCCCGATGAAAGACCAGCCGGGGTTTGGTGCGGTCGGCGAATCCATGGGCGGGCTGCGATATATCACCGGCTTCGAGGATCGCCCGCCAGTGCGCACGGGCATCTCGATTGGCGACTCGATTGCCGCTCTGTGGGGCGTGATCGGTGCCCTGATGGCTTTGCGTCATCGCGAGGTTAACGGCGGCCAGGGCCAGGTGGTAGACGTGGCGCTCTACGAAGCCATTTTTGCCATGATGGAAAGCATGGTTCCCGAGTTTGATGTGTTCGGTTTTATCCGTGAACGTACGGGCAATATCATGCCAGGTATTACTCCCTCTTCGATCCACACCAGCCTGGACGGCAAGCACGTACAGATCGGCGCCAATGGCGACGCCATTTTCAAGCGCTTTATGCAGATTATCGGGCGTGATGACCTGGCCGATGACCCGGCGCTTGCACACAACGATGGCCGTGACGCGCGGCGTGACGAGCTGTATGGCGTGATTGATCGCTGGGTCGGCTCCCTGCCGCTGGCCACGGTGCTTGAACAACTGGGCGCAGCACAGGTGCCGGCCAGCCGTATTTTTTCGGCAGAAGACATGTTCAGCGATCCACAATTTCTGGCCCGTGAAATGTTCCTGCAAGCCAAACTGCCTGACGGCAAAGACTTCAAAATGCCCGGTATAGTGCCAAGGCTCTCCGATACTCCGGGCTCGGCAGATTGGGTCGGCCCCGAACTCGGTGCGCATAATCTCGAGGTGTTGAGCGGTTTGGGTTACGACGCCACAGCAATCGCCAATCTCAAGCAAGCGGGCGTCATCTAAGCGTGTTGGCCATTTTTAGTGGCAACCCAAGGAGTTCAGCACGATGACTCAGCGCTCAACCTTACGAAGACTTTGGGCCGGCCTGATCACCGCACTGTTTCTGATCTGGGGCCCGGCCAGTCAGGCAGCGCCAACGCTTATCTGGTTGCTGCGCGACCTGCCGCCATTAACGGTGTTTCATGGCCCGCAAAAAGGTACGGGGATAATTGATCAACTGATGCCAGCCCTGATCGCAGGCATGCCGCAATACCAGCACGTGATTATGCAGGTTAACCGGGCCAGGGCCCTGCAGATGCTTGAAGAACCGTCGCTGACCTGTGATCCGGCGCTGATCTGGAATCCCGCCCGCGCCCTCTCGATCGTTTACTCCGAACCCGTTGCGATTATGCACAGCAATGGCATGGCAATACTGCGTGAGAATCTGCACTTGATCGAACCCTTTGTCCATGACGACAAGGTCGACCTGCCGGGGCTGCTCAAGGCTAAAACTCTCAAGCTTGGCGTCATTGCCAAACGCAGCTACGGAGTATTGATTGATAACCAGTTGAAGCTGAGCCCGCCAGGTCAGATTGTCATGCATTACGGTAACGATCCGTTGGGCAGCCTGCTGCAAATGCAACATGCTGGCCGCATGCCGACCCTGTTGGGCTACTGGCCAGAAATTCAGGCCAAGGCCAGCCAGCAAGGTTTGTCATCCGAAGAACTGCTGTTTTATCCGATACAGGGCGCCCCGGATTATCAATCGATTTACGTTGGCTGCTCGGACACGGCACAAGGGCGTGAGGTCATTCGCAACGTCAATTCGATACTCACCACACTGGGTTCCCCGTCTCAGTCTTATCTGGACTTGCAATAACAAGTACGCATAAAAAAACCCCGAGCAGTGGGGAGGCTACTCGGGGTTTAACAGGGTCATGATAACCCGCTCAACAGGCTACAAGTATCGGAGCAATAAACTTGCTCCTGTTGATGAAAAATCTGACAAACCAAACCGACTGGAAGTTCCCAGGTGCTGGCAATTAATCTGCATTTGCACCCTAAACACTTATCTGCAGGGCTGGAAGGCACCCAACAATTGCCCCAACCCGCTTATGGTGACGGGTTTGGACAGACACCCCAGCACCCTGAGACCCTGCCTGCGAGCCATTTTGGCCGCCATCTCGATGACCTGGGGCGTAGCAGCACTCAAAATGATCAACGCTGCCGCGTTGCGTTTAAGGGCCAGTTCGCTGATCAGCTCCAGCCCTGATGCCCCCTCCAGATACAGATCACAAATGGCCACGTCTATGGCGCCGCGTCTGAGCAAGGACTCGCGGGCGGAATCAACGCTTTGGGCCGTCAACACGTCAAAAATGTGGAAGGCATTCAACATTTGATGCAACACCATCAATTGAAACGGGTTGTCTTCAAGAATCAAAACTTTCAATGATCGCATCATGGGCCTTCAGGCATAAACCTAGTGCTACAGAGGAGGTAAACCTTAATAGGCTCGACGCTCAATACACATAGGACATATCTGTAAATACCATAGGAATCCATAACGCCCTGCATTTACTGGATCAAGTCAGCTTACTGATGCCACTTTTTGGCTTCAGTTTTGTCGAACCATCCTCCTACCAGGCCCTCCAGACGCCCGGTTTCTGAATAAAACGGAACAACCCACTGATAGATCTCCATACCTCCGGACTTAAACTCCACCCAATGTTTTTGGTAGTAGGGTTTGCGGCTTTGAATCATGCGCATTAATCCGCGCTGGAACTTCTCGGCCAGCTCCTGCGAAAACAAATCGACATCAGTCACCTTCAATCCGCGAATCTGTCCTAACTGGACCGATAAACGCTGCTCATAGCTTTGATTGCAGGTAATCAGCTCCCCCTCCAGGCCAACCACGAAGATCGGGCTGGGGATACCATCCAGGAAACGGTGGCAGAGCCCCAACCGCTCCTTCAAGGTTTTCTCGAGCTGACGCGCAATAGTCAGTTGCCTGCGCAGAAACCAGGTGTAGGCAGAGAACAGGAGCCCAGCCGCAATCAAAGCCGCAATCGCCCAATACAGACGGTCTGAGTGATACAGGCCACTCTCGATAATCAGCGGCTTGCCCACACCCCCCAGCCACTTGGTTCTCAGCGCCCGAATCTCGGCCACGGGCATGGCTTCCAGCGCCTTGTTCATGATGCTGAAAAGCTCCGGGTATCGGACAGGCACCGAAAAGCTGGCGACAGCCCATTGCCCGTCAACACTGCGCCCGACCTTGAGGCGCCCCGGTGGGTACAGATGAGCCTGTGTCTCGGTCTGGATCGTCGCATCAGCATCGCCATTGGCGACCGCGTGACGTGCCTGGGCGTAGGTATCAACCAGAAGCAGAGTGATTTCGGGGTATTCACGTCGAATCAAGTCTTCGAGAGCGTGCCTGGCTGGAAGCGCCAGGACCTTGCCGGCAAGTTCGCCCAATGAACCCGGCCGGGAATCATTGACTCGTACAACAAACACCCAGGGTGCTCCACCGTATGAGTAGGTGAAATTTAAAAAAACTTTGCGCTCACGACTGCTGGAGAGGCTCGAGTTCATCAGCGCCTCACCACTTTTGAGCATGTCGAGAATTTGCACCGTTGAAAACGCTTCTTTATGTACAAACTGCAGCCCGGTCATGCGAGAAATTCGCGCCAGAATATCCACACTCAACCCCACCCAGCGACCGTCTCCGGTCCTGAAAGCGTATAAGGGGAACTGCTGGGTCGCCAGGGGTACGACCGGATTGCGCTGGATCCACTCGAACTCGCCGGGCAGCAGATTGATGTTCGGTTGAACAGTTCCCCCTTCAAGCCCGATGGTCCAGCGCGAAAGCACCATGCGCGATGTACTGTCATCAAGACTGCCCAGCGCCCGGTTGATCAATGACCCAAGTTCGGGCCCAGAAAGACGTGTGGCAAAGGCAAATCCGTAAGTTGGCAAGGCGCTGTCACCGATAATGCGCACCCCCGAATGAGGCCGGACACTTTTGAAGGACTGCAGGATAAGTTCATTGCCGATAAACCCGTCAATATCCCCTTCAACCAGCGCGTCCATTGCATTATGCAGGTCACTGATGGTGGTGATTTCACTGTCAGGGTAAAACGCCTGGGCGGTATGCACATCGACGTACCCCTCAATAAAACCGATTTTTTTCCCGACCCAGTTTTTGACCGGTTCATCCTCACATGAGCGGCAAGCGATAACCAGTCGATCAGTCATGTACTCCCGGGAAAGAACAACCCCCTCAATGCCTCGCTCAAACCCGCTGGCGCTGGTCAGAATATCGATATTGCCGGCCAGCAACTCTGCAACGGCCTGATCTCGCCGCCTGTAGCCCAGGACTTCGACAGGCACGCCCAGCCTGTCACGAACAATGCTCAAGTAATCTGCACTGATACCCTGGTAGTTGTTGAGGTCGTCGGTGATGTCGACCGGCTCGTGATCGCCAATGGTGATGCCAACCCGTAGCGTTCCATGATTGGCCAACCATTGCTGCTCCGAAGCATCCAGTTGCAGAGGCTTGATGTCCACAAAGCTTGTCGCCAGCCTGAAGGGCGTTCCGGAAGCACCCATGACCGGCAGGGCAAGGCTCAACAAGGCCATGGCCAACACCATGCGCATCCATGATTCAAATGTCTGGTGAATACGTGACATGACAGCATCCTTGACCGGGTATTCGCCAGCACAGAAGGGGCGAAAACCCGACAAGTTTGCCATGCACCAATAAAAAAGCCCGTCAGATGACGGGCTTCAAATTACGTAAGACGAATGCCGTTAAAGCGGTTTTCCACGGTTGCCATGCTGGCTGACAAAGCCCTGGACAGCCTTGAGGTCATTGGCCAATACGGTGTAACGCTCCTCTCGCTCAAACAAGTCAGAAAGGTGCGACGGCAGTTCGAGCGTTTTTCCTATGCCGGCTTTTTCAACCGCATCAGGGAACTTGACCGGATGTGCCGTGCCCAGAATGACCATCGGAATATCCAGGCTGCGACGGCACTCACGGGCCGCCCGCACACCGATAGCGGTATGCGGGTCGAGCACTTCGCCGCTTTCGGCAAATACCTGGGCGATGGTTTCGCAGGTTTGCCCATCGTCAACCGCCAGCGAATCAAACAGACGACGCGCTTCAGTCCAGCGATCTTCTTCAACGCTGAAATTGCCGGTTTGCTTGAAGGTATCCATCAGCCCGGCAACGGCTGCGCCATTGCGACCATGAAGGTCGAACAGCAAGCGTTCGAAGTTCGAAGACACCATGATGTCCATGGATGGCGACAGGGTCGCGTGCAAGGTGTCCTTGGCGTACTGATTGCCGCTCATGAAGCGGTGCAGGATGTCGTTGCGGTTGGTGGCAACGATCAACTGGTTGATCGGCAGGCCCATGTTGCGTGCCAGGTAGCCCGCAAAGATGTCGCCGAAGTTGCCGGTAGGCACCGAGAACGACACGGAGCGGTGCGGCCCGCCCAGTTGCAGGGATGCATGGAAGTAGTAAACGATCTGGGCCATGATCCGCGCCCAATTGATCGAGTTCACTGCGACCAGGCGTGTGCCCTTGAGGAAGCCCTGGTCGGCGAAGCTGGCCTTGACCATTTCCTGGCAGTCATCGAAGTTACCTTCGATGGCGATGTTATGGATGTTGTCACCGAACAGCGTGGTCATCTGGCGACGCTGCACTTCCGACACCCGGTTGTTGGGATGCAGGATGAAGATGTCGACGTTCTCGCAGTGTTTGCAACCTTCGATCGCAGCCGAACCGGTATCACCGGAGGTCGCGCCGACGATCACCACGCGCTCGCCACGTTTTGCCAGCACGTAGTCGAGCAAGCGGCCGAGCAGTTGCAGGGCAAAGTCCTTGAACGCCAGGGTCGGGCCGTGGAACAGCTCAAGCACCCATTCGTTGCCATTGAGCTGACGCAGCGGCGCTACAGCGGCGTGGGAAAATGCGCCGTATGTTTCTTCGAGAATCTTTTTGAAGTCTGCATCCGGAATGCTGCCGGTCACGAACGGGCGCATAACCCGAAAGGCCAGCTCGTGGTAAGGCAAACCGGCCCAGGAAGCGATTTCTTCCTGGGTAAAGCGCGGCAGGTTTTCCGGTACATACAAACCGCCATCACTGGCCAGACCAGCCAGCAACACATCTTCAAAATTCAGGGCCGGTGCCTGGCCACGGGTACTGATATAGCGCATGGGTTCAAACCTTCGGTTTGAGCGGCAAGCGGTTTAGCGCCAGGCAACAAGTAAAAGCCGATGTGCTCTTGCTTGCCGCTTGCAGCTTATCGCTTGCAGCTCTCAATTAATTAAGATGCTCAACGCGGATGCGAACAACCGGGCCTACAACGCCTTGCAGCGCCTCAAGCGCGGCGATGGCATCGTTGATGTGCTGTTCGATCACGCGGTGGGTCAGCAGGATCATCGGCACCAGACCGTCATGCTCTTCGACTTCTTTCTGCATGATCGATTCGATATTGATGCCACGCTCGGACAGGATACTGGCCACTTGTGCCAGCACGCCCGGGTGATCCTTGGCCTGGATACGCAGGTAGTAAGCACTTTCGCACGCTTCGATCGGCAGGATCGGGTGATCGGACAGCAGATCCGGCTGGAAAGCCAGGTGCGGTACGCGGTTTTCCGGGTCGCTGGTCATGGCACGCACCACATCTACCAGGTCGGCAACCACTGACGAAGCCGTTGGCTCCATACCGGCGCCGGCGCCGTAGAACAGGGTCGAACCGGCAGCATCACCGTTGACCATCACGGCGTTCATCACGCCGTTGACGTTGGCGATCAGGCGGTCAGCCGGAATCAGCGTCGGGTGGACCCGTAGCTCGATGCCGTTGGCCGTGCTGCGTGCAACACCCAGATGCTTGATGCGATAGCCCAGCGCTTCTGCGTAATTCACGTCAGCGGTTGTCAGCTTGGTGATGCCTTCGGTGTAGGCCTTGTCGAATTGCAGCGGGATACCGAAAGCAATCGACGCCAGAATGGTCAGTTTGTGTGCCGCATCAATGCCTTCAACATCGAAGGTCGGATCGGCTTCGGCATAACCCAGCGCTTGCGCTTCAGCCAGCACGTCTTCGAAAGTACGGCCTTTTTCGCGCATTTCGGTGAGGATGAAGTTACCGGTACCGTTGATGATGCCCGCCACCCAGTTGATGCGGTTGGCCGACAGGCCTTCACGGATCGCCTTGATCACCGGGATGCCGCCTGCAACGGCCGCTTCGAACGCCACGATCACGCCCTTTTCCTGGGCCTTGGCAAAGATTTCATTACCGTGAACGGCAATCAGCGCCTTGTTCGCGGTCACGACATGCTTGCCGTTTTCGATGGCCTTGAGCACCAGTTCACGGGCGATGGTGTAACCACCGATCAGCTCGATAACGATGTCGATTTCAGGGTTGGTCGCAACAGCGAATACATCGTTGGTAATGGGGGTACCGGTAATGTCGCACTGAGGGTTTGGCGTACGCATTGCAATTTGCGCAACCTGGATACCACGCCCGGCACGGCGGGCAATCTCCTCGGCGTTACGCTTTAGTACGTTGAAGGTGCCGCCACCGACGGTCCCGAGCCCACAGATACCTACTTTGACCGGATTCACGCTGAACTCCCCATAAAACGGCCGACTCAAGGTCGGCCGTGGAACACAACCGTGGATTGCCACGGTTCTCTATTAATGGCCGGGCAGCTGAACTGCCCCGCCATGATCGTCACAGGCTTACCGTGACGACACTGGATTATTTAACACTGAGTGCCAGCTTGCCAACCTGCGCAGCAGGCTGATAACCCGGAATTACCTGACCGTCAGCCAAAACGATGGCTGGCGTGCCATTGACGCCGATGGACTGGCCCATGGCGAACTGCTTGGCAACCGGATTGACGCATTTTGGCGCCTCGACCGTTTTACCATCAGTCATCTTGTCCATCGCCGCTTTTTTGTCCTTGGAACACCACACCGCCTGCAGCTGCTGGTCACCCGGAGAGCCGAGACCCTGACGCGGGAACGCAACATAGCGCACTTCAATCCCCATTTTGTTCAGTTGCGGGACTTCGGCATGCAGTTTGTGGCAATACGGGCAGGTGGTGTCGGTAAAGACCGTGATATGCGACTTGGTTTCGCCGATTGCAGGGTAAACGACGGTCTCTGCCACCGGAATACCGTTGATCAATTTGGCCACGCCAACGCGCTCGGCCTGCTCGGTCAGGTTGACCGGCTTGCCGTCCTTGAGCTGGAACATGTAGCCCTGAACAATGAACTGGCCATCAGCACTGGCATACAGCACGCGGCTGCCCTTGAGCTTGACTTCATACAGGCCGGCCATCGGGCTGGCGCTGATGCTCTCGACCGGCACATCCAGCTGCAGGGTTTCGAGGCTCTTGCGGATGGCTTGTTCGGCGCCGGTATCGGCGAACGAGAAGGTGCTGACCAACGCAATGGCTGCGGCGGCGAAAATCTGGATCACGCGCATGGGAACTCCTGAAGACGGGCAAAGCTGCCAACCCCGATACCCACCCTGAAACAGCGGGTTTGGGCGGCGCGCTTTCTAAACCGGCAAAGCCTACCACAGATGGCCTGCATGACCGACTCCGACTAGCCACGCGGGTGATGGAGGGCATGCAGATCCTGCAGACGGGCACGGGCAACGTGGGTGTAAATCTGCGTCGTCGACAGGTCGCTGTGCCCCAGCAACATTTGCACCACACGCAGGTCGGCACCGTGGTTGAGCAGATGGGTGGCGAAGGCATGGCGCAAGGTATGTGGCGACAGCGACTTGTCGATCCCGGCCACCCTGGCCTGATGCTTGATGCGATGCCAGAAGGTCTGGCGGGTCATCTGCTCACCACGCTGACTGGGAAACAGCACATCACTGGGGCGACCGCCCAGCAACTCATGCCGGGCATCGCGCATGTAGCGCTCGACCCGGACAATGGCCTCCTCCCCCATCGGCACCAGACGCTCCTTGCTGCCCTTGCCCATCACGCGCAAAACGCCCTGGCGCAGGTTGACCTGCTCCAGGGTAAGGCTGATCAATTCGGTTACGCGCAAACCGCAGGCATACAGCACCTCAAGCATTGCGCGGTCACGCTGGCCAATGGCATCACTCAGGTCAGGGGCTGCCAGCAGCGCCTCCACGTCGGCCTCTGACAGGGACTTGGGCAATGGCCTGCCCAACTGCGGCATATCGACCTGTAAGGTAGGGTCGACGGCAATCAGGTTTTCTCGCAGCAGATAGCGGTAGAAGCCACGCGCACCGGAGAGAAAACGCGCCGTTGAACGAGGCTTGTAGCTCTGCTCAAGGCGCCAGGCCAGATGATCGAGGATCAACTCGCGCCCGGCACTCGCCAGGGCTACATGGCGCTCCAGCAGCCAGCCATTGAACAAGGCCAGGTCACTGCGATAAGCACCGCGGGTGTTGTCCGACAGGCCTTTCTCCAGCCACAGGGCATCCAGAAAGCGGTCGATAAGGGGATCGTCTATAGCGGGCATTGGCGCTCGAAATACGCAGGCCGGAGGCTGCGCACAAATAAAAAGTGAACTGCAAAAGTGAGCGCTAGTCTTTCATAGCCGGCGGATGCCATAAACCCCAAGTTCTCACAGGATCACTCTATGACCGAACAACAGATTTTGCTGTCTTTCGGCGGCATCGGCATCGCAGCCCTGGGTTCCCAATGGCTGGCCTGGCGCCTGAAGCTGCCGGCCATTCTGTTTTTGCTGTTGAGCGGAATAATGGTCGGCCCGGTATTGGGCTGGCTGGACCCGCAAGAACTGTTCGGCCCCCTGCTGATGCCCCTGGTTTCGCTGGCGGTGGCGTTGATCCTGTTCGAAGGCAGCCTGACCCTGCACTTGTCCGAGTGGCGCGAAATCGGCACCGTCGTGCATCGGCTGGTGACCATCGGCGCTCTTTCGACCTGGGCCGTGATTACCCTGGCCACCCACTGGCTGCTGGGCTTTGACTGGCTGCTGGCGTTGCTGTTCGGGACGCTGACACTGGTCACCGGGCCTACGGTGATTGTGCCGATGCTGCGCGTGGTGCGGCCCAAGTCGTCGATTGCCAATATCCTGCGCTGGGAAGGCATCGTTATCGACCCGATTGGCGCACTGCTCGCGGTGGTGGTCTACAGCTTCATTATTGCCAGCGCCACCGGCGAGGGCCTGAGCCATAGCCTGCTGACCTTCGCCGGAGTGATTGTATGCGGCTGCCTGTTTGGCATCGCAGGCGGCTGGGTCATGGGCCAAATCGTACGCCGCCAATGGCTGCCTGAGTACCTGCAAAGCCTGGCCACGCTGGCGGCGGTGCTGACCGTGTTTATTGGTGCCAACAGGGTCATGCATGAGTCCGGGCTGCTGGCGGTCACGCTGATGGGCATGTGGATGGCCAATATGAAAGGCGTGGATGTGCGCAACATCCTGCACTTCAAGGAGAACCTGAGCATCTTCCTGATCTCGGGCCTGTTTATCTTGCTCGCCGCGCGCCTGGACTTGAACGCGATGATCGGGCTGGGCCCTGTGGTGCTGGTGTTGTTGCTGGTCATTCAGTTCATTGCCCGGCCGCTGAACGTGGTGCTCTCGACCCTGGGATCAAAACTTGACTGGCGCGAACGCGCCCTGCTGGCCTGGATCGCCCCACGCGGGATTGTGGCGGCAGCCGTTTCAGCGATTTTCGCGATCCGCCTGGACGAAGCGGGCCACCAGGGCGCGCTGCTGCTGGTACCCCTGACCTTTGCGGTGATCATTGGCACCGTGGTGCTGCAAAGCGCTACTGCGCGCCCCCTGGCACGTCTGCTCAAGGTGGCGGAGCCTGCGCCCAGCGGCTTTTTGATCGTCGGCGCCAATGGCCCTGCCCGGCTCATTGGCAAAGCCCTGCAACAACTCGGTAGCCGTGTGCTGCTGACCGACTCCAACTGGGAGAACATTCGCGCAGCGCGTATGGAAAACCTGCCCACTTACTTTGGGAATCCGGCCTCGGAGCACGCCGAAAGCCATCTCGATCTGGTGGGTCTGGGGTACTTGCTCGCGCTGTCACCTTCTGGCGAACTGAACACCCTGGCAGCGGTACGCTTTCACCACGAATTCGGGCCTCAGCGCCTGTTTGCCCTGGCCAATGGCCAGGACAACCGCCGTTCCGACAAGCACCGTGCCAGCCATGAGTACCGCGGGCAGGCACTGGGCAGCCCGGCGCTGACCTACGGCCAGCTGGCCAGTGAATTGAGCCAGGGAGCCGAGCTGTACAGCACCAACCTTACCGACAACTTCACCTGGGAAGATTACCTGGCCCTGCACGGCAAACGCCTCACCCTGCTGTTCGCCCGCGACAACAGTGGCTGGGTGCATGTGGTGACACCTGACAGCGAGTTGAAACCGGGCTCCGGGTGGACGTTGCTGGCACTGATCAGGCAGCAGAGCTGAAGCCGCATCGACCCTGTGGGAGCGGGCTTGCTCGCGATGGCATCCCTGCGGTGCACCAGCCAGACCGCAGCGCATGCATCGCAGGCAAGCCGGCTCCCACAAGTAACGGGCTGTTCACAAAACTGCGCAGTGCCGTTTTACAGGGCAAACCCTGGCAACACCGGCACCGGGCGTTTGTCATCATCGATGGCGACAAAGCTGAACAAGCCCTGGATCGCCAGTTCGCGGCCATCGCAGCTCATGCTTTCGACATACACCTCAACCTCAACCTTGAGGCTGGTGTTGCCAACTTTGACCACACGCCCCACCAGCTCAACAATGGAACCAGCCGCAATCGGGTGGTTGAAATCAATACGGTCCGTGGACACGGTCACCAACGGCAGACGACAAAAACGCGTTGCGGCAATAAACGAAACTTCGTCCATCCACGCCAGCGCGGTGCCGCCAAACAGAGTGTTGTGGTGGTTCGTGGTAGAGGGGAATACCGCTTTGGTAATGCGGGTAACGGAGAGGTCTGTACGACGTTGAATCTCTTGCTCACGCGAAGTCATGCTTTCTTACTACCTACAACTGGACAAAGGTCTGACAAATCTCAGGCAACAAAAAAGCAGCCCGAAGGCTGCTTTTTTCTGCATCGGAAAGCTGGACTTAAGCCAGTTTTTCCTTGATGCGAGCTGCTTTACCCGACAGGTCACGCAGGTAGTACAGCTTGGCTTTACGCACGTCACCGCGACGCTTAACAGCCATGCTGTCGATTTGCGGGCTGTAGGTCTGGAAAGTACGCTCTACGCAAACACCGTTGGAGATTTTACGAACAGTGAAAGCACTGTTCACGCCACGGTTACGCTTGGCAATCACTACACCTTCGAAAGCTTGCAGACGCGAACGATCGC
>Ga0302347_1000399_pt1 | contig 70883 bp, 61 predicted proteins | sample PhyWR1_FD_202178 | JGI IMG/M metagenome (GOLD analysis project Ga0302347, IMG submission 202178) | Leaf surface microbial communities from wheat plants in UC Gill Tract Community Farm, Albany, California, United States - DLSL W.R1 (v2)... | ecosystem: Host-associated > Plants > Phyllosphere >... | reverse complement strand
ATTCCTGGGTTTCGACGGGATCGAGGTCTTGCATGGCTTGCTCCAGGGCGGAAAGGCTTCCAGAATCGGTTGCCTGAGTTTGCGACTGGCCTTGTGGGCAGACGACATAAATTCTTGGATGACCGGAAGGTTGATTCCGGTGTCGTGTAGTTTTACTACAAATCGTTGCTCATTTCAGCCTTTCGAGTGTTTGACTCAGTAGTAAAACTACAGGGAAGCCTTCGAAGGTCACCTGTTGGGTTGTGCGATAAATCGATATTGTTGGTTCTGTGTTTGGTATTTGGCCATTGTGACAATGTTTTTTTGCTAAAGAATCACGTTTTTAAGCTATTTATAACCTTTGTTCGACAGTCGGGTTTAACCGCTGTTTCTTCCAGTCACCGTACTCGGCAATACCATCGCCGATCAAGGATAGACCATGAGCCTTCCCTCGCTTGCCGCAATCCCCTCCCTTTTATTGCCCCTTGCCAGCCGCGCCGAGCAGTCCTGGCGCAGTGCCGTGGCCGGTCTGGAAGGCGAACAGGGACTCGACGAATGGTCGTCTGAACGCTGGTCAGACTTTGCCCGGGTGAGTGCGGCAAGCGACTTCTTTATTGAACAGGTGTTACGTGACCCTTTGATGTTGCTGGAACTGGTGAGCTGGGGTGAACTGGACCGCAGCTTCGCCCCCGGTGAATTGTGCGGGCAGATTGCCGAAGCCGCCCAGCAGGCGCAAACCGACGAAGAGCTGGGTCGTGCCCTGCGCCGCCAGCGCACGCGCCAGCAAGTGCGGATTATCTGGCGTGATTTGACCCGCCAGGCCGACCTGATAGAAACCTGCCGCGATTTGTCGGACATGGCCGATGCGAGCATCGATCAAGCCTACCGCTGGCTGTATGAGCGCCATTGCCAGCAGTTCGGCACGCCCATCGGGCACCGCAGCGGCGAGCCGCAACCGATGGTGATTTTGGGCATGGGCAAGCTCGGCGCCGTCGAACTGAACCTGTCATCGGACATCGACCTGATTTTTGCCTATCCCGAGGGCGGCGAAACCGTTGGCGCCAAGCGCCCGCTGGACAACCAGGAGTTCTTTATTCGCCTGGGTCAGCGCTTGATCAAGGCGCTGGACCCGATGACCGTCGACGGTTTTGTGTTCCGCGTTGACATGCGCTTGCGCCCGTACGGCTCGTCGGGCGCGCTGGTGCTGAGCTTTAACGCGCTGGAGCAGTATTACCAGGATCAGGGCCGCGACTGGGAACGCTACGCGATGATCAAGGCGCGGGTGGTGGCCGGTGATCAAGTAATGGGCGCGCAGTTGCTGGAGATGCTGCGGCCCTTCGTCTATCGACGTTACCTGGACTTCTCGGCCATCGAAGCGCTGCGCACCATGAAGCAGTTGATCCAGCAAGAAGTACGGCGCAAAGGCATGGCCGACAACATCAAGCTGGGCGCGGGCGGCATTCGTGAAGTCGAGTTTATTGCCCAGGCGTTCCAGTTGATCCACGGCGGGCGCGACCTCAGCCTGCAACAGCGGCCGCTGCTTAAAGTGCTGAGCATCCTTGAGGGGCAAGGCTACCTGCCGGCTGCGGTGGTCAATGAGTTGCGCGAAGGTTATGAATTTTTGCGTTACACCGAGCACGCGATCCAGGCCATTGCTGACCGTCAGACGCAAATGCTCCCGGACGGCGAACAGGATCAGGCGCGCATCGCGTTTATGATGGGCTTCGACACGTGGGCGCAGTTCCATGAACAACTGATGGCGTGGCGCGGGCGTATCGACTGGCATTTCCGTCAGGTGATTGCCGACCCGGACGAGGAAGAAGACCTCGACGAAGGCGAACTGATCGTCGGCGGCGAGTGGTTGCCGTTGTGGGAAGAAGTCCAAGATGACGCAGCGGCGTGTGCGCAATTAGAAGAAGCCGGGTTTGTCGATGCGCCCAAAGCCTTGAAACAATTGGCCAACCTGCGCTCCAGCCCGCAGTTGCGCGCCATGCAGCGTTTGGGCCGTGAGCGTCTGGATGCGTTTATCCCGCGTTTGCTGGCGCAGGCGGTGGAACATGCCAACCCGGACCTGGTGCTGGAGCGTGTGTTGCCACTGGTTGAGGCGGTGGCCCGGCGTTCGGCGTATCTGGTGTTGCTGACCGAAAACCCGGACGCGCTGCGCCGCCTGCTGACCTTGTGTGCGGCCAGCCCGTGGATTGCCGAGCAAATCACCCGCTTCCCGCTGCTGCTCGATGAGTTGCTCAACGAAGGGCGCCTGTTCAAGCCACCGTTGGCGCCAGAATTGGCCGCCGAGCTGCGCGAGCGTCTCACGCGCATCCCCGAGGATGACCTTGAGCAGCAGATGGAAGCGCTGCGTAACTTCAAACTGGCGCACCGCCTGCGGGTGGCGGCCTCAGAAATCGCCGGCAGCTTGCCGCTGATGAAGGTCAGTGATTACCTGACCTGGCTGGCCGAGGCGATTCTGGAGCAAGTGCTGGCCCTGGCCTGGCGCCAAACGGTGGCCAAGTACGGCACGCCGCAGCGGGCGGACGGCAGCCTGTGCGACCCCGGCTTTATTATTGTGGGCTACGGCAAAGTCGGCGGTATCGAGCTGGGGCACGGCTCGGACCTGGACCTGGTGTTTATCCATGACGGCGACCCGAACGCCGAAACCGACGGCGCCAAGCCCATCGACAGCGCGCAGTTCTTCACCCGGCTGGGCCAGCGGATCATCCATTTGCTCACCGCGCAAACCAACTCCGGCCAGCTCTATGAAGTCGACATGCGCCTGCGTCCGTCAGGCGCTTCCGGGTTGTTGGTCAGCTCGCTCGGGGCCTTTGAGCGCTATCAACAGAACGAAGCCTGGACCTGGGAGCATCAGGCGCTGGTGCGGGCGCGAGTGCTGGTGGGCTGCCAACAGGTAGGCGCGGCTTTTGAGACCGTGCGGGCGCAGGTGTTGGGCCGCGAGCGTGACTTGCCGACGCTGCGTCAGGAGGTCAGCGAGATGCGCGCCAAAATGCGCGACAACCTGGGCACCCGGTTGACCGCTGCCGGGACGGCGCAGAATGCCTTCGAGGCCACGGTGCCGTTCGACCTCAAGCAGGACGCCGGTGGTATCGTCGATATTGAATTTATGGTGCAATACGCGGCCCTGGCGTGGTCCAGGGAACACCCGGAACTGCTGCGCTATACCGATAACATCCGCATTCTGGAAGGGCTGGAACAGGCCGGGCTGATGCCCGCCAGTGATGCCAGCCTGTTACGTGAGGCGTACAAAGCCTTCCGCGCCGTCGCCCACCGCCAGGCCTTGCAAAAGGAAGCCGGGGTGGTCAGTGGCGACCAATTGGTGGAAGCGCGACGAGATGTTCGGCGTATATGGGCGCAACTGGGCTTGAGCTAAGCTACGGCTAGCAATTACAGCGGGGAGGCAAGCGTCTGAAGCCGTCAGTAACGTGAACGCGGTCTTTGTAGGAGCGAGCTTGCCTCGCGATCTTTTGATCTTTAAAAGATCGCGAGGCAAGCTCGCTCCTACAGTTGAGTGTTCTGGCTGACGAGCATCAGGCCACTGCCTCCCTTGCTTGTTTATGGAAACTTATGAATATTTTGATCGTTGGGCCCAGCTGGGTCGGTGACATGGTGATGGCGCAGACACTGTTCCAGTGCCTGAAAAAGCGCCACCCACAGTGCGAAATCGATGTGCTGGCCCCTGAGTGGAGCCGGCCCATCCTTGAGCGCATGCCTGAAGTTCGCAAGGCCTTGAGCTTTCCGCTCGGCCATGGCGCGCTTGAACTGGCCACGCGACGCAAGATCGGCAAGTCCCTCAAGGGCCAATACGATCAGGCCATTTTGCTGCCCAACTCGTTGAAGTCGGCGTTGGTGCCGTTTTTCGCCGGTATTGCCAAGCGCACCGGCTGGCGCGGCGAGTTCCGTTACGGGTTGCTCAATGATGTGCGCACGCTGGACAAAGAACGCTACCCGTTAATGATCGAGCGCTTTATGGCGCTGGCCTATGAACCGGGCGCCGACCTGCCCAAGCCGTACCCGCGCCCAGATCTGCAAATCGAGCCGCAAAGCCGCGAGGCCGCCCTGAGCAAGTTCGGTCTGGAACTGGACCGTCCGGTGCTGGCGCTGTGCCCTGGCGCCGAGTTTGGCGAGTCCAAGCGCTGGCCGTCCGAGCATTACGCCAAAGTCGCTGAGCAAAAGATTCGCGAAGGCTGGCAAGTGTGGCTGTTTGGCTCGAAAAACGATCACAGCGTCGGTGAAGACATCCGCGCCCGTTTGATTCCGGGCCTTCGCGAAGAGTCCGTCAACCTCAGCGGTGAAACCTCACTGGCCGAAGCCATTGACCTGCTGTCGTGCGCAGACGCCGTGGTGTCCAACGATTCCGGATTGATGCACGTGGCCGCGGCGCTCAATCGCCCGCTGGTGGCGGTGTACGGTTCGACCTCGCCGGGCTTTACCCCGCCGTTGGCCGATCAGGTTGAAGTGGTGCGTCTGGGCCTGGAATGCAGCCCGTGCTTTGAGCGCACCTGCCGTTTCGGCCACTACAATTGCTTGCGCGAACTGATGCCGGCGCCGGTGATTGAAGCCTTGCAACGCCTGCAGGTCACCCCGGTCGAGGTCAACTAGGTGCGTGTTCTGTTGGTGAAAACCTCATCCCTTGGGGATGTGATTCATGCCTTGCCGGCGCTGACCGATGCGGCCCGGGCCATTCCGGGCATCACCTTTGACTGGGTGGTGGAAGAAGGCTTTGCCGAAATCCCGACTTGGCACCCGGCCGTGGGCAAAGTGATTCCGGTGGCGATCCGCCGCTGGCGCAAAAATATCTGGGAAACCCTCAAGAGCGGCGAGTGGAAGCGCTTCAAACAAGCCCTGCGCACCGAAAAATATGATCTGGTGATCGACGCCCAAGGGCTGGTCAAAAGTGCTTTTTTGACCCGCTACGTCAAGGCGCCGGTGGCCGGGCTGGACAAACACTCTGCTCGTGAGCCGCTGGCTAGCCATTTCTATCAGCGCCGCCTGGCCGTGGCCCGTGGGCAGCATGCGGTCGAGCGTTTGCGCCAATTGTTTGCCGTCGCGCTGGGCTATGACCTGCCCAAAGGGCTGGGTGATTACGGCCTCGATGTTGAGCGCCTGGTTGAATTACCGCGCAGCAAACCTTATGCAGTGTTCTTGCATGGCACCACGTGGGACACCAAACACTGGCCCGAAACCTACTGGCGCGACTTGACGGTGCGCATGGGTCATTTGGGTCTCGAAGTGCGCTTGCCGTGGGGCAACCCGGCTGAAAAGGCCCGTGCTGAGCGCATTGCCAACGGTCTGAAAAACGCCGTGGTCCTGCCCAAGCTGAACCTCGCAGGCGTGGCCAAAGTGCTGGCCAATGCCAGCGCATGCGTGGCGGTGGACACCGGGCTGGGGCATTTGGCAGCGGCACTGGATGTGCCGACCATTTCCCTGTTTGGGCCCACCAATCCAGGGCTTACGGGGGCGTACGGCAAGGTGCAGATCCACTTGGCCAGCGATTTCCCGTGTGCGCCGTGCCTGCAGAAAAAATGCACTTACCAGCCGACTGCACAGGACCAGCAGCGGTTTGATCTGAAAAACGAGTGGCCGTTGTGCTTCACTCGTCTGAACCCTGAGCGTGTCGCAAGTCGATTAAGCACGTTGTTACTGGCTGAGGAACTGCGCTGATGCAACTGGCTTTTGTACTGTACAAATACTTCCCGTTTGGCGGGCTGCAACGCGATTTCATGCGCATTGCGCTGGAGTGCCAGAAGCGTGGGCACCAGATCCGTGTGTACACGATGATCTGGGAAGGCGATATCCCGCCCGGCTTCGAAGTGCTGGTGGCGCCGGTCAAGGCGTTCCACAACCACACCCGTAACGAAAAAATGCTCGCCTGGATGCAGGCCGATCTGGCCAAACGCCCGGTCGACCGTCTGATTGGCTTCAATAAAATGCCCGGCCTGGACGTGTACTACGCCGCCGACGGCTGCTTTGAAGACAAGGCGCAAAACCTGCGCCACTCGTTCTACCGCTTCTTCAAGCGCTACAAGCACTTTGCTGAATACGAGCGCGCGGTGTTCGACAAGAATGCCAAGACTGAAATCCTGATGATTTCTGAAGTCCAGCAGCCGCTGTTCATCAAGCATTACGACACCCCGTTGCAGCGTTTCCATTTGCTGCCGCCGGGCATTACGCTGGACCGTCGTGCACCGCCGAATGCGGCTGAGATTCGCGCCGAGTTCCGCCGCGAATTCAACCTGGCCGACGACGACCTGTTGCTGGTGCAAATCGGCTCGGGGTTCAAGACCAAAGGCGTCGACCGCAGCCTCAAAGCCCTCGCGGCGTTGCCGTCCGAGCTTAAAAAGCGCACCAAACTGTTGGTGATTGGCCAGGACGACCCCAAGGTCTTTCAATTGCAAAGCGCCACGTTGGGGCTGGGCGAGCACGTGCAGTTTCTTAAGGGGCGCAGCGACATCCCGCGCTTCCTGCTGGGCGCTGATGTGCTGATCCATCCGGCCTACAACGAAAACACCGGCACCGTTCTGCTTGAAGCCTTGGTGGCGGGTTTGCCGGTATTGGTCAGCGCGGTGTGTGGCTATGCCCATTACATCAGCGACGCCGATGCGGGCCTGGTGCTGGACGAGCCGTTCGAACAGACGCAACTCAATGATTATCTGACCCACATGTTGTCCGACGATGCTGCGCGCGCGGCCTGGAGCCAAAATGGCCTGGCCTACGCGCAGACGGCCGACCTCTATAGCATGCCGCAGCATGCTGCGGATGTGATTCTGGCGGAGCAACACTGATGAAACTGATACTTGCCGAACCTTTCAAACGCTTGTGGGATGGGCGCGATGCGTTCACCGAAGTCGAGCAGTTGAGCGGTGAGGTTTACCGCGAACTGGACGGCCGCCGTACCTTGCGTACGGAAGTCGACGGGCGCGGTTACTTTGTGAAGATCCACCGTGGCATTGGTTGGGGTGAAGTGTTCAAAAACCTGCTCACCGCCAAACTGCCGGTGCTCGGTGCCGGCCAGGAATGGCGGGCGATCAAGCGTTTGCACGAAGTCGGTGTGCCGACCATGACCGCTGTGGCCTATGGCGAAAAGGGCAGCAACCCGGCCCAGCAGCACTCGTTCATCATCACCGAAGAGCTGGCGCCGACCGTCAGCCTTGAAGACTTCAGCCTTAATTGGCTCAAGCAGCCGCCCCAACCCAAGCTCAAACGTGCGCTGATCGCTGAAGTGGCGCGCATGACCGGCATGATGCACCGCGCGGGCGTTAACCACCGCGATTGCTACATCTGCCACTTCTTGCTGCACACCGACACACCGGTGACTGTCGACAACCTGCGCCTGTCGCTCATCGACCTGCACCGTGCCCAGACCCGCGCCGTGATCAGCCGGCGCTGGCGCAACAAAGACCTGGCCGCGCTGTACTTTTCGGCGCTGGACATTGGCCTGACCCAGCGCGACAAGCTGCGCTTTTTGCGCGGTTACTTCCAGATGCCGCTGCGCCAGATCCTGCGCGAAGAAGCGCGTTTGCTGGCCTGGCTCGAAGGCAAGGCGCAAAAACTCTACGAGCGCAAAGTGCGCTATGGAGATGCACTGTAATGGCGGGTTGGACTCTGGAACCCGCTTACCGCGCGTTGGCACATGATTTTGGCAGTCTCGATGCCGTGTTTGCCCTGCAAGGCGAGCACCTGACCCGCGATCCGTTGTCGCAAGTGATCCGCGTCGAGCGTGATGGCGTCAATTACTACGTCAAGCGCTACACCGGCGCGGGCAAAGGGTTGCGCCGCTATCTGGGCCGCCCGCGAGTGAAGTCCGAATGGCAGAACCTCAAGCGTTTTGCCAAGTGGGGCATCCCGACCGCCGAGGTTGTGGCCTGGGGCCTGGAGCGCAAAGGCTTTGCCTACGCCCGTGGCGCGATGATTACCCGCGAACTGCCCAACACCCGCGATTTGTCGGAGCTGGCGGACAACAACGACCCGCTGCTCAAGGACCGTGCCTGGGTCGACGGCGTCAGCCGCCAACTGGCGCGCTACACCAAAACCATGCACGACCATCGCTTTACCCATAACGATTTGAAGTGGCGCAACCTGCTGATCGACGATCAGGCGCGCCTGTACTTGATCGACTGCCCCAACGGCGACTTCTGGCGCGGTTTCTGGCTCAAGTACCGGATCACCAAAGACCTGGCGTGCCTCGACAAAGTGGCCAAATACCACCTGACAGCCACCCAGCGTTTGCGGTTTTATTTCCAATACACCGGGCGCACCACACTCAACGCGGCGGACAAAGAGCGGGTCCGCCATATCGTGCGTTTTTTTGAGGGCCGGGAATGACTGATTTTTTGGCAGGAGCCGAACGGGGTTTGCTGGAACGCAATGGATTGGCGGACTTCGACGCCCTGTGGAACCTGCAACTGGACGCGGTCGATGAGCCCAACACCAGCCGTGGCGGCTGGAGCACGGTGTTTCGCATGGACCTCGAAGGCCAAGGCTTTTACCTCAAGCGCCAGAGCAATTACCTGACCCGTACCTTGCACAGCCCGTTGGGCGAGCCGAGCTTTGCCCGCGAGTTTCGCAATATCCAGCGTTACCAGCAGTTGGGCATTCCGGCGCTGGAAGCGGTGTTTTTTGGTGAGCGTAAAGTCGCTGGTGAGCGTCGGGCCATTCTGATGACCCGCGCGCTGGACGGCTGGAACGACCTCGATTCCTTGCTCGAACACTGGCCGCAACTGACCCACGCGCAGCAGCAAGCGATCTTGCGCACCTGCGGTCAGTTGGCGCGTCAACTGCACGCTGCGCGTCAGGTGCATGGTTGTTTCTACCCTAAACACATCTTTTTGCAGGCAGACGGCGAGGGCTATCGCGCCCAGTTGATCGACCTGGAAAAGACCCGCCCCTTGCTGCTGGGCCAGCGTGATCGGGTCAAAGACATCGAACCGTTGTTGCGCCGGGCTCAGGTCTGGAACGCTGATGACGTGCGCACGCTGCTTGCGGCGTACCTTGAACAGCCGGTCGAGAGCGGTTTGGTCGATGCCTGGTTTGAGCGTTTGAATGTTCGTCGCAGTCACAAGGAGAGCCGCTGATGCGCTTGTCCGAATTGCAAAAGGCCGGACGCACGCCGTCGTTGCCGCTAAGCATTGAACTGGCTGACGCCGCCGGGCCTGCGCAATTGCAGCTGTTGAGCCTGCTGCGGGTGTTGCCGGGGCAGCGCTACGTGGGTGCCGGGGTGTGGCGCGGGCGTACCGTGCTGGCCAAATTAATGGCCGGCAGCAAGGCGGCGCGTAACTTTCAGCGTGAGCTGACTGGCGTGCGCCTCTTGGCAGAGCAAGGCCTGACCACGCCGCAACTGCTGGCCGACGGTCTGCAAGAAGGCGAGGGCGGCTGGCTGCTGTTTGAGTTTCTTGAGGGTGCGCAAAGCCTGGGCGATGCCTGGAATGCAGTTGCGGCGTTGCCGGTGTTGGCCGACGAGCAACAGGCGGTGCTGGCCGAGGCGCTGGAAGCGATCGGGCAGATGCACCTCAAGGGCCTGTGGCAAGAAGACCTGCACCTGGACAACCTGCTGCGCTGCAACGGCAAACTGTATTTGATCGACGGCGCGGGTATTTGCGTCGAAGAGGCGGGCAAACCGCTGTCACGGCAAACAGTGCTGGAAAACCTTGGGGTGTTCTTCGCTCAACTGCCGAAAAGCCTTGAGCCGTTTATTGAAGAACTGCTGGTGCATTACCTGCTGAGCAACGGCGAGCACGCCTTGCCACTGGAGGCGCTGCTCAAGCAGGTCGAAAAAGTCCGCGCCTGGCGCCTCAACGACTTCGTGAACAAAGTGGGCCGCGACTGCACCTTGTTCAGCGTGCAGAGCGGGGCGTTTGCCTTGTGCGCATTTGCCCGCGAAGAAGAAGCGGCGATGTTGCCCGTAGTGGCCAAGGCCGATGCGCTGCTCGATCAGGGCCACCTATACAAAACCGGCGGCGCGGCCAGCGTGGGCAAGGTTGAGGTGGCGGGCCGCACCTTGGTGGTCAAGCGCTACAACATCAAAGGCTTTGCTCATTGGCTTAAACGCTTCTGGCGCCCGAGCCGGGCATGGCATTCATGGCAGGAAGGCAATCGGCTGCTGTTTCTCGGCATTGCCACGCCCAAGCCGCTGGCGCTGCTGGAAACCCGCTTTTTGTGGTTGCGTGGCAAGGCGTATCTGGTCACCGAGTACCTGTCCGGCCCGGACATCATCGAGCGTTTTGCGCCCTATCAAGACAGCGGCGACGCCCCTGAAGCCGAGTTGCAGGCGCTGGACCAGTTGTTTGCCGACCTGATTCGCGAGCGCATCAGCCACGGCGACCTTAAAGGCCATAACGTGTTCTGGGCAGACGGGCGCTGGGCCTTGATTGACCTGGACTCCATGTGCCAGCACTCATCGCCAGGCAGCTTCGCCACGGCCTACGCCCGCGACCGAGCGCGCTTTATGCGCAACTGGCCGGCGAGCAGCGCGTTGCATCACGTGATTGATGAGCGTTTGCCCAAAGCGGTGTAACCCAACGCCGACTCTGTGGGAGCGAGCTTGCCTCGCGATCTTTTGATCTTGATCTGGCTTTTGATCTTAGAGGCCCCGTTAAACCACGCTGGCCGAACGCAGGTGTTGCGCAGTGACGCGGCGTAAGGCCGGAACCCTAAGTGGCCGTTGCAGCAGCAATGGATATGTACATAAAAACAAGAGCCCCCTCACCCTAGCCCTCTCCCGAAGGAGAGGGAACCGATTGGGGGATGCTGACGATTATCGGTGGCCTGTTTGATGCGCGACAGCGCGGCGTCGAAGACGGAGCGAGCTTGGTTTTGCGACTTAGAAGCTGTATTGCGCCCCGGCGCCGGCGTACCACGAGCGGCCCGGTGCCGCTTCGTAGAAGCGGTTGTTGCCGTCGGCAACGATCACTGAGCCCACGTATTGGCGGTCCAGCAGGTTGTCCAGACGCAAGGTCTGGTGGAAGGTCCAGTGATCAACCTTTTGCTCAAACTTCGCGCGCCAGTTGAACACGCTGTAGGCCGGTGCGGCTTTTTGCGTGTTGGTGTCTTCGACGTAGACCTTACTGCGGTACATGCCTTCGATGGCGGTGCTGACCCAGTCGGCGGGTTTCCAGTTCACTTCGGCAAACAAAGTGGTCTGCGGCACGCCCGGCAGGTCGTTGCCTTTATCAATGAGGCCTTTGGGGCTGGTGAAGTCGCGGTCATAGGTGGCTTGCAGCTGCGTGTAGGCCAGGGTGGTGGTCCAGTCGTCGGCAAGCTGGCTTTCGACCCCCAACTCGAAGCCGCGACGCAGGGTGCGGCCCGCGTTCTGGTAGGTGGTGCGCCCGCCGGTATTGCTCAGCACCACCAGTTCGTCGGAGGTGGTGATCTGGAAGATGGCGGCATTGATGCGCGTGTTGGCGAGTTGAGCTTTCAAGCCCATTTCGTACTGCGTGCTTTCAGACGGTTTGAGGCCAAAGTTGAAGCCATTGCCGCTTGGCGAGTAGGCCAATTCCGCCTGAGTCGGTGTTTCGAAGCCTTTGCCTGCGCTGACATAACCATGCAGCTCCGGGGTAAAGGCGTACATCACACTCATCGAGGGCGTGGCTTTTTCGTAGCGCTTGGTGCCACTGTCGTCGCCGTTGCTCAAAAATTGATCATGCACGTCCAGTTCCATGGTGCTGTAGCGCAGCCCGGCCTGGACGGTCCAGTTGTCGATGGCCCAGTTGGCCTGCACGTACGGGTCGAGGCTGCGGGCGGTGTCGATTTCGTCGCGCACCAGCGCGCCTTTCACGCCCAGTTGGTCGCCCACAAAGTTTTGGTAGCCGTGGCGGCTGTCCCGGCTCTGGTCGTAGTCCAGCCCGCCAATCAGGGTCAGGTCGCCGGGCACGCTGTGCACCGGTTGCAGCCAGCGCAGGCTGCCGCCATAGAACTTGCGGTCGAATTGCACCACGCCGCCGCCCTGGTTGTTGCCGGGGTTTGGTCTTGGAGGGTCCCCTATCGTTTTAGGAATCGCCAGGTACTGGATCACGCTGCGGGTGCCGTTGTAGGCATTGACCTGCAAGGTGGCATCGCCGAAGTAGCGCTCGTAGTTCAGGCCCACTTGTTGGTGGTCGATGCTTTTACGGGTGTTGTAGGTCAGTGCCGCCGGTGTCACCGAACGTGGGTCGGCTTTGTAGGCTGCCCAGGTTTGGCCCAGCGGGTCTTGGGTGCCGTTTTGCTCAAGGCTGCTGTAAATCAGCGCCAGTTTGCTGTCTTCGTCGGGCTTTAGGTTGAGCTTGGCAAAGGTCTGGTCGCGGCGGGCGGCGCTGTGGTCGCGGTAGCCGTCGGTGTCCATGCGTGAGGCGTCGAGCACAAAGCCCACGTCGTCTGTCGCGCCTTCGGCCGTGAGGTGGTTTTTGCTCATGCCGTCGCTGCCCACCAGGGTTTCGGCGCCGATGCGCGGCGGCCCTTCGCCATCGCGGGAGAACATTTGAATCACCCCGCCCGCATTGCTGCCGTACAGCGTGGCCGCCGGGCCGCGCAGCACTTCGATGCGCTCGGCGGTGTCGAGGTTAAAGGTCGCGGCCTGGCCCTGACCGTCCGGGGTGCTGGCCGGGATGCCGTCGGCAATCAGCTTGATGCCGCGCACGCCAAACGCCGAGCGTGCACCAAACCCACGGGACGAGATTTGCAGGTCCTGCGCGTAGTTCTGCCGATTTTGCACCACCAGCCCCGGCACGCGGGACAGCACTTCTGAGGCATTGATGCCCAATTGACCCTCGCTGATCTGCTGCTGGTTGATGCTGTCGACCGAGTAAGGTAGGTCAAAACTGGGGCTGGCGCTGCGCGAACCGGTAATGACGCTGGGGTCCAGTTCCAGGGTTTCGGCGAAGCTGGCGGGGGCGAGGCAAAGCCCCGGGAGCAACAGGGCAAAGCGGGCAGGGGCAAAAAAATTCATGGGCGGTATCGGGGTTCCGTGTGACGCGACCCGTCTGGGCGACGGGTATCAGGCTAGCAGAGGGCGGGTAGTTTAGCGGTGTAAGAGGGTTCATACGAAAACTTAGGAAGCCATCACCTGCGATTAGCCGCAGCCGGGTGCTAGGTTGCGAGGTCATTCTTCAGGAGCCAATGCGATGGCCTGCAAATTCGTGCTGCTGTGTGTCGTGCCTTGCCTTTTGTTGGGGTGTGGGTCCGTCAAGACCTTGCTCGGCAGTGATGAGAGCATCCGTCGAGACCTTAAAAAGCAGCGCAGTTACTGTGACTCGGTGACCCGTGTCTACAGTGGCGTAGCGTTTGATTTATGCGTACTGAATGCGCCGCCCAACACCACCAGCGGTGTGCCCAGCGGGTTTGTGCCGATTTTCTTTTTTGATGTGCTGGCCTGTGCGGTGGTCGACACGGTTGCGTTGCCCTATACGATTTTCCAGCAAAGCCGCGAGGGCAGTCTCTTGTTGAGGTAGGCAGGCGGGCGCCAGGGCGTGGCAAATAGCGCTGGGTCATTCCCGTGCGCTTTACGCTATAATCCCGCCCTTTAGTTGTTTCTGCGCGTTGCGCGCAGTACACCCCTTTTTTCAGGCGCCCGCCGCCTGCCTGCATTTTTAAGAGGCTAATCCAGTGGCATTGACGATCCTTGGCCTGTCCGGCGCCCTTAGCCATGATCCCTCCGCAGCCCTCTATATTGACGGCAAGCTGGTAGCAGCGGCTGAGGAAGAACGCTTTGTACGCGACAAGCATGCAAAGAACCGCATGCCTTACGAGTCCGCAAAATTTTGCCTTGAGCAAGCGGGTATCAAACCTTCCGACGTTGATGTGGTGGCGATCCCGTTCGCACCTGTCAGCTTGTTCGGCAAGGCCCGCTGGCACTACGCCAAGCGCTACTGGTACGCCCCGGACCGCGCCCTGGATGCGATCCTGATGGGTAACCGTCGCTACAAGCGCTATCGCAACAAAATTGTGTTCTGCCTGCAGCAACTGGGTTTTGATCCGAAAAAAATCAAGATCGAGCCGGTTGAGCACCACTTGGCCCACGCTTCCAGCGCCTACCACTGCTCGGGTTTCAAAGAGAAAACCGCGATTCTGGGTATCGATGGTAAAGGCGAGTACGCCACGACCTTCTTCGGTTATGGCGAAAACGGCAAGATCACCAAGATCAAAGAATTCTTCGACCCGGACTCCCTGGGCGGCCTGTACGGCGCGATCACCGAGTTCCTCGGTTTCGAGATGCTCGACGGTGAGTTCAAGGTCATGGGCATGGCGCCGTACGGCGACGCCAGCAAATACGACTTCTCGCGCCTGGCCTCGTTTGAAAACGGTGAGTTGGTGGTCAACACCGAATACGCCAACGTTATCGGCCTGCGCCGCTACAAAGAGAAGGGCAAGGGCTTCTACTTCTCGCCAAAACTGATCGAGTGGCTGGGCCCCAAGCGCGAAGGCGACATCGCCGACGAGCCGTACATCCACTACGCCGCGAGCATGCAAGCGCTGTTTGAAAAACTGGCGCTGCAGATGATCGACTACTACCTGGGCGACATTCTCAAAGAGACCGGCAAAATTGCTTTTGCGGGCGGCTGCGCGTTGAACGTGAAGCTGAACCAAAAGATCATTGCCCGCCCGGAAGTCAAAGAGCTGTTCGTCCAGCCTGCGTCCGGCGATGCCGGTACGGCGGTGGGTGCTGCGGCCTATGTGTCCCACGCGCGCGGCGTGCCGGTCGAGAAGATGGAACACGTCTACCTCGGCCCTGCGTACAGCAACGAAGACGTGATCGCGGCGTGTGCCCGTCACCCGGGCAAGCCTGCCTGGCGCAAAATCGAAGGCACGCCTGAGAAAATCGCCAAGATCATGGTCGATGGCAACCCGGTGGCCTGGTTCCAGGGCCGCATGGAGTTTGGCCCGCGTGCCTTGGGCGGTCGTTCGATCATCGGTTGCCCGAGCAGCGAAGGCGTGGCTGATCGCATCAACGAACAGATCAAGTTCCGTGAGCGCTGGAGGCCTTTCTGCCCGTCGATGCTCGACACCGTGGGCCCGCAGATGATCAAGGTCGATCACCCGGCACCGTTCATGACCTTCACCTTTGAAGTGGCTGAAGAGTGGAAAACCCGTGTGCCAGAGGTTGTCCATGAAGACGGCACCTCCCGTGCCCAGGTGCTCAAGCGCGAATACAACCCGCGCTACTACGACATGATGAAGGCCCTTGAAGTACTGACCGGCAACGGCGTGTCGCTGAACACCTCGCTCAACCGCCGTGGTGAGCCGATGGTGTGCTCTCCGACCGACGCCTTGAACATGTTCTTCGGCTCGGACCTGCAGTACCTGATCATGGAAGACATCTTGGTCGTTAAAGAAGGCGCGGAGCGTTATGAATCGCTCGACTGAGCGTCATGTGCTGCAGTTTTGCCACGGCTATGACGGGCCGTTTCTGGACTGCGCGCGCCAGTACGCCAGCCTGTTTGCCGGCAGCGGGTACAAGGTCACCACGGTCTTTTTGACCGGGGCGGCCGACCCAGAGGTCGCCGCAGGCTGCGCCTCGGACGAAGTCCTGTTTATGGAGTTCAGCTCCAAGGCCATTCGTGGCCTCAAGCTGGGCGCCATCGCCAAGCTGCGTAAAATCGCCGCCTCGCGGGCATTCAGCTTTTGCATCGCCCACCGCTTCAAGCCGATTTATATCGCCTTGTTGGCCACCGGTTTGCCGGTGATCGGCGTGCATCATGCGTTTGGCGACTACCAGCGCGGCAGCCGCAAACTGTTCGCTAACCTGTTTCGTAAGCGCCTGAGCCTGCTCGGGGTGTCTGATGCGGTGCGTGACGACATGCGCCAATGCCTGCCCAAGTGGCCGACCGGGCGTATCAGCACGCTGTACAACCGCATCGATATCGACGCCGTACAAGCCAGCCAACTGCCCGGCACCCAGGCGCGTGAAGCGCTGGGGTTGTCGGTCGATGGTTTTATTGTCGGCAACGTCGGGCGCCTGCACCCGGACAAAGACCAGGCCACGCTGATCAAGGGTTTCGCCCAGGCACGGGCAGACCTGCCCGCAGATAGCCAACTGGTGATTCTGGGCAAAGGCCGTCTGGAGCAAGACCTCAAAGAGCTGGCCCGTGAACTCGGTGTTACCGAGCAGGTGAAGTTTTTGGGCCAAGTGCCCGATGCACGGCGTTATTTCCGTGCGTTTGATGTATTTGCCCTCAGTTCCGATCACGAACCGTTTGGCATGGTCTTGCTTGAGGCCATGGCCGCTGGCGTGCCGTTGCTGGCCACGGCCTGTGGCGGCGCCAAGGAAGTGGTGGAAGGCGTAGGGATCTTGTTCCCGCTGGGCGATGTCGAGCATTTGGCCCAGGGCATCAAGCACCTGTCGGTGCTCACCGATGAGCAGCGTCATGCCTGTGCTGACCTGATGCTGGCGCGCCTGCACGAGCGTTTTAGCGATCAGGCTGTTCATGACCGGTTCTGGCAGTTGCCGCAAGTCACCGACCTGACTGCGGGGGCCTGATGCTCAATTATTTCCAGGGCTGGCGTGAGCGCGGCTGGAGCGTTGTTGACGCGTCTGTTTACGCAGAGGCCTGGCAACGCTTTGGTGGCAGCGTGGCCACGCACCCGATGGTGGTTGAGCGTTTGGCTCAGTTGGCGGGTATCCCGGTGCGCTACCTGGCCTGGGAGCAAAATGGCGAAGTGAAAGCTGCGATCCCGACCTGGGGCCGCGACCTGGCTTTGTCCAAGGACGTGCTCAAGCGCCACGGCAAAAAAGGCCTGTTTGACCTCGGTAATGCCGAGATCATTCTGCCGGCTGCCGACGGGGCCAACGTGCCCTTGCGTCACCGTGGGCGCTACCTGTCGCAGCTCAATGAGGGCCGTTTCAGTACGCTGATCCAGCAAACCGAACAGCTGGCGATGGCCCGCACGCCTGAAGAACTCTCGAAAAAATTCCGTTACAACCAACGCCGCGAACTGCGTTTGCTGGAAGAGGCGGGCGGTGTGGTGCGCCCGGTGACGGACTTTTCCAGCACTGAACTGGCGGCCATTTACTGCGATCTGTTCCTGCGCCGCTGGGGTTTTGTGGCCACGGGCGCCGAGCGCATGGCCGACGTGGTCGAGCTGTTGCGTGAGCTGTTGATCGGTTCGGTCATATTCCTTAACGACGCGCCTATTGCCATCCAGTTGGTGTACCGGGTTGAATCCCCGCAATGGATCAGCGTTGAGTACGTCAACGGCGGCGTTGACCCGCAAACCCGAGATTTCAGCCCCGGTAGCGTATTGAGCTTTCTCAATACCCAATCGGCCTGGGAGCAGGCGCGCAGCGTCAACAAGCCTTTGCGTTTCTCGTTCGGTCGCGCCGACCGCGAATACAAAGAGCGTTGGTGCAACCCGGTGCCGGTGTTTAAAACGTAAATGATCCGTTGTAGGCGTGAGCTTGCGGGTGATCTTTTAAAAAGATCGCGAGGCAAGCTCGCTCCTACAGGAGAAAACATGAGCCGCAAACAGCAACTCCTCAAGCGCCATCGGCGCAATAAACGAATTGGCTTGCTGATTGGCTTGCTGGTGCTGATTGTCAGCGGTGTCTGGCTGGCCTGGTGGCTGCCGCCGGTATTGGCGGTGCTGGGCTGGGTGGCTCATGAGGCCTGGTTTGCGGACCATCTGTTCTATTCCCCCCAAGACGACTACCAGTACGCCTTTGACCCGGACGGCGAGTGTCTTGACGTGCGCCTTGAGGGCGAACGCCTGGTGCTCGATCAGCCGTTGAGCGTGACCTGCAATCACACCCTGATTCTGGCCATCAAGGTCAGCAGCCGCGGGTTGGGGCGTTTTATTGACCCGAGCATTCAACTGCTGGGCGGCGAACAGCCCGATCAGCAAACCTTCGAGCGCGGGGTCAACGGGCTGCGCTATTTGAACCTGAGCGAGCACGCTGGCGCATTGGCCCGTGGCGAGTTGCGCCTCAAAGGCCGGCATTGCCGCGTCTCTGGCCAACCCCGGTTGTGGCTGTTCCGCCAAGCCGATTACCGCGAGCAGCGGGTCATGGTCATTGCGCCCCATGCCGACGATGCGGAACTGGCGGCGTTTGGTCTGTACAGCCAGGCCAAAGAGGCGTGGATCGTCACCCTGACGGCCGGTGAAATCGAAGCCGAGCATTATCAGCAGATGGGCCTTGAGCGCGCCGAAGCCGCGCGTCTCAAGGGCCGCTTGCGGGCATGGGACAGCCTGGCCGTGCCGCGCTGGGCCGGTGTGCCTGAGGCGCATTGCGCACAGTTGGGCTACTTCTGCCTGCAACTGCCGGCCATGCAGGCCGCGCCGGATCAGCCGATGCCGTCCCGCGAGGCTGACATAAGTGACATCCGGCTATTTCGTCAGCTCAATCCGTTTCCGATGCCCGGCGATGGCGATGGCGCACCGACCTGGAATAACCTGCTGGCGGATTTGCGTGCCTTGATCCTGCGCGCACGCCCTGAAGTGATTGTGTTGCCGCATCCCTCGCTCGACCCACATCCCGACCACATCTGCGCGCAAGCGGCGGTGTTCGAGGCGCTGCAAGGGCTGGAGTGGCAACCAACGACGATTTTGGGTTACGCCAACCATTTGCATGACAATGACCGCTGGCCCATGGGCAACAGTGGTGATGGGGTGGCTCTGCCGCCGGTGTTCGATGCGTCGCTCAGCTTGCATCCGTGCAGCCTGCCGCTGACGCTGGCCCAGCAACGCGACAAGGCCATGGCGCTGGGCATGATGCACGACCTGCAACCGCGCGCTGCGCTCAAGCGCCGCGTGCGCCGGTCAATCCAGGCGCTGCTGGCGGGTAGACGGCCATCGCCTTATGGCGAGAATGAATATTTTCGTAAAGCAGTTCGACGGCATGAGCTGTTCTGGCGCCTCAAGGCGTCGCAAGGAAACCCATGAGAGTTCTATTTCTAGTACAGAAAGAGCAGCGGGCCATTCTGGATCGCTTGTATGACGGCATTGCAGCCCATTGCGAGTGCGATACGCGCTGGCTGAGCAGTGATGAGCAGCGCAACTTGCGCAGCTACTTCCGCCGTGAAGTGGATGTGTCGCGTTATGACCGCATTGTGTTTTTCTTGCGTTTTAAACAAGAGATCCGCCAGGTCGGCTTTATCCGTACCGTGCCCAACCTGGTGATCCTTGAGCACGATGCGTATCAGAATTACATCGAGTGCAAATACACCGGTAAATTCAGCGCCCATTACCGCCAACTGCCGTGGGCCCGGGTGATCACCTCGGGTTTTATGGTTACTGAGCGCCTGCGCGAAGAGGGCTTTGACGCCGTATTTGTGCCCAAAGGCTACGACCAGACGCTGCTGCATGACTTGGGCCGTGAGCGCGACATTGAGTTGGCGTTTGTTGGCAGCACCAACAGCGTGGCTTACAGTGGCCGCAAAGCGTTGCTCGACGAGTTGGCCAGCGTCGAGCCGTTGGTGGTAACGCGCACCAAGTCTGGTGATGACTACCGCGACACCCTTAACCGCATCCGCTTTTTTGTCAGCGCGGACGTGGGCATGGGCGAATACATGATCAAAAACTTTGAGGCCATGGCCTGCGGTTGTGTGTTGCTGGCGTTTGATCAGGGTGAAGCCGAAAACCGTGCGTTGGGCTTTGTCGACATGCACAACATTGTTTTTTATCGCGACATTCCAGAGCTGCAAAAAAAACTGCAACAGCTGCGTAATGATCCGCAACTGGCAGCCGATATCGCTCTTCGTGGTCGTGATCTTGCGGTGTCGCAGTACAGCTTCGGTCGAATTGGCCAGCGCATTGTTGAAGAGCTGCAACCGGCACTACGTCCGCATCCACCCTTGTCCTGGGTCGATCGGGTGCGATTGAAACTGGGGATTTGAGACATCCCCCGGTGCCATCGTGGTGATACCCAAGGGACTGAAACTATTTAATGAGAGGAGGCGAACCGTGCGGTTCTGCCAAGAAAGTGACATCACCCTGGTTGTGACAAGCTGCGGCCGTCTTGACTTGCTCAAGCTGACGCTCGAAAGCTTTGACCGGTTCAATACCGCGCCCATTCGTGAAGTCTTTATTACCGAAGACTCCGGTGATGAGGCCGTGCGCGAGGCTATTCCGCCCAATTGGCGTGAGCACTGCACTGTTTTCGTCAACAAACCGAAACTTGGGCAGTTGGCTTCCATCGATCTGGCCTACTCTAAGGTCAGCACACCGTACATTTTTCATTGTGAAGACGATTGGGAGTTTTATCGCCCGGGCTTTGTCGAAGACTCAAGAGCGATTCTGGAGAACAAGCCAGAGATCTTGCAGGTCTGGCTGCGCAGCTACGCACACGACTTGCGGATTCACAGCCCTTACCTACATTACGGTGAGCGCGAGGTGATTGCAGGCGTCGCGTGTTACCCGGTGCTGTCGGATAAACCCGAATGGCAGAGCTTTTCGCTGAATCCTGGATTACGCCGTTACAAAGAATATTTGTTGTGTGCGCCTTATAGCGGTCATGGTGGCGAAAAAGCGCTGTCCAAGCGCTATGCCGAGCTTAATCTGCAAGCGGTGGCCCTTGAAGCTGACGCGGTGTTGCACACAGGCTTTGGCAACCATGTCGAGGTGCCTGAAGAGCGCCAGCGCAAGCTGCGACGCGGCCGTCGGGAGCGGATCAAGTTGTTCGTTACGTTGTTGGTGGGCGTGCTAATAGGCGTCCTTATCAGTTAGCAGGTACAGGTTTGAATGGTGATGATTGAACGGCGAGGAAGCGTGTGATGAGCATCATTAATGTGATGTGGTCAGGCGGTTCTCCTTATGCGTCTGTACACAAGGTTCACCAGCAAATCCTCTCTCAGGCATCACCGGGTACACCGGTAAAGACCTGGCTGTTGCAGCACTCTGCCCCGGCTTGCCTGCGCGAGCTTGGGCAGGTTGAGGCTTTGAAGTTGTCGTCGCGCTTTTTAAAAGGGCGGGGCATCTGGGCGTTATCGCGCCCTTGGCGTAATTGTTTTTTTCGCAAGGCCCTGCTCAAAAATGACGCCCGGCAGGTGCTGATTGACGGGCTGGGCGTGGCTCGGGTGCTGTTGCCTGCCTTGCGCAAACTGCCGCACGTACGGGCGGTGGTGATGTTTCACGGCTCAACCCGCCTGCAATGCAAAGATGTCAGGCTGCTTCGCCAGTTCTCGGGCGAGCAACTGACACTCTGTGCTGTCTCGCAAACCCTCGCAGACTCCATTTCGGCCGATCTCAAGTTGCCGGTGGTCACCCTGAGCAGCATGCTCAACCCGCACACATTCGAGCAGCAATTGTTGCCGCGTGACCAAGCGCGCCAGCAACTGGGCATTCCTGCGGGTACTCATCAAGTGTTCGGTGCTGTAGGCCGTCTGGTGGACTCCAAGGGCTTTGACACCCTGCTCAGCGCCTTTGCCAAAACCCTCGTTACCCACCCGGATCGACTGCTGATCATCATCGGCGAAGGCGCCATGCGCGCCGAGCTGGAGGCTCAGGTCAAGGCGCTGGGGCTGCAAGGCAAGGTCTTGCTGCCGGGCTACGTTGACAACGTGGCCAGCCTGTATCGGGCATTTGACTGGGTGCTGATACCGTCGCGGGCAGAAGGCCTGGGGCTGGTCGTCCAGGAAGCGGTCATTGCTGGTGTGCCGATACTGGCCAGTGACCTGCCTGTGTTTTACGAGCAGTTGGGCGAGGCGGGGAACTACGTGACGGTAGGTGATGAGTCGGCATGGGCACGGGCGATTGAAGCCAGCGACGCGCTGTCGACAACAGAAGTAGCTGCGCGCCAGCACGCAAGCCTTGACCCGGAACATGCCTGGCTGCGCTTCAGGCAGGCATGCACCACGGTGTTGTCAGGCCTTTAAAAAGGCGTCTTTGAGGGCTTGGGCGGGGAATTTATCGCTCAGGCTCTCGCGCTCGATGTAGCGCAAAAAGTGTTGCAGGTTGCGCTGAACCAGCTTTTTGGACAGGGGCGCCCTTACAAAACTCATGTCGGCGACATCAATCAAACCCCACGCGTTGTCGGGGGTCACCACAATGTTGCCCAAATGCAGAGAGCGGAAGTAAATACCGGCCGCGTGCAATCTGCGAATCAGCTCGATAAGCTTCGGCAGATTTTCTGTCCAGTCAAAACCGTTTTTTTCAGCGATCTGACGCAGGGTTTCACCGGGCAGCGGGCGATACAGCACCGCGGTCATGCCGGGTTTATCCAGGCGGTAAAACGCCAGCACCTTGAGCGTGGGGATACCCAGCTTCTCGAGTTGGGCCGCGTTATCGATAAAACGTTTGGAATAAGGGCGCAGCAAGGCGGACGACAGAAGACGCTTGCGACGAAACAGTTTCACTATATTCCCGTCTTGCAGCAGGTAGACTTTTGCACCATAACTGTCCGCCTCAAGAATTTTGGCGCCTTCAATCATTTGATTTAAAGCGGCTTGTGGAAGCCGTGAACATTGCATCGTAGAACCCTTGCGAGCAGTCAGACACGCAATGATGCCGAAAAAGTGGCGCTTTAACCATGCCAGGTTGGCCGGGTAGATGATTTAGGAGCGGGATGATGTACGAAAGTCGTTGGGCTCAGACCCTCATGACCTGCGGCGTGCTGTGGTTCATGTTGGCCATTGCATTTGCCCCCACGAACAAAATCTATCAACAGGGCCTGGTGGTGTTTGTCTGGCTGCCGACACTGCTGGTGGTCTGGTCTGCACGCCCGGTTTTGGCGCAGGTCTGGCACGCGCAAAGAGCGCTGTGCCTGGCACTGATCGGTTTGGCCGCTTGGGCCACGCTCAGCTTGAGCTGGAGTGGCCAGCCCCTGAGCCAGGCCAAACAATTGCTCTACATCGCCCTGTTTGTGATGTCATGGCCGATTCTGGCCAATGGCCGCCCTGAGCGTGTTGTGCGCCTGCTGCAATGGGGCGGGCTGGGGCTGGCAGTCATGGCAGCAGCGGCCATGGTGCGTTTCTATTTTATTGACGCTCGGCCCTTGATGGACCGCCTGGAAGGTCTGGGCGAGCTGGCTCACCCTATTTTGGGCGCTTATGCAGTGGGTATCGCCGGTGTCTGGATGTTGCACTGGATGCCGCGCGAGCGTGGGATGCAAGCCCTGTGGTGGATTGCACTGGCGTTGTTGGGCGCCTTTGTGGTGTTTACCCAGAGCCGCGGCGCGGCAGTGGCGCTATTGGTTACGGTGCTGGCCATGCCGATCTGGCGTTGCAATCGTCAGACCGTGGTCATCTCGGTGGCCGGGCTGATTGGCGCCGGGATCGTGTTTTGGTGCATGCAGGCGCAGATGATGTCCCGTGGCTCGTCCTATCGGCCCGAGCTGTTTATGTCCAGCGTGCAGATGATCAAGGCGCACCCATGGCTCGGCCTTGGGCTTGAGGCGCCGTTTGGTGTGCCGGCGCTGGGGATCATGTTTGATCATTCGCACAACCTGTTCACCAGCGTGACGATCAGTTTGGGCTTGCCGGGCTTGCTGCTGTGGAGCATCGCCTGGTTTTCGGTAGTGGTATATGGCTGGCGCGCTCGCGCGACTTTGCTGGGCCAGGGATTGGTGGGCATGTGGGTGTTTTCGACAATGGCCATGCAGTTTGATGCGGCCAGTTTGCTCGATACCCCGCGTGCCGAATGGTTTATCACCTGGCTGCCCATTGCCGTGGCGACTCTTTTGTCGTTCAAGACGGCGCAGGGTGAAGCCTGTGATAAAATTTCGCGTTTTCCTTAATCAGTGAGCTCTACGATGAGTGATTCACCGTCCGAAGAAGGACAGAGTTCAAGCCTGAAAATCTACTTCCGGCTCTTGAGTTATGTGAAGCCCTACATCGGCCTTTTCCTGCTGAGTATCGTTGGCTTCCTTATCTTCGCTTCGACTCAACCCATGCTGGGTTACATCCTCAAGTATTTCGTTGACGGCTTGTCCAATCCGGATGCCGTGCTGTTTCCGAACGTGCCTTACCTGCGTGACATGCGCCTGCTGCAGACCGTGCCGCTGTTGATCGTATTGATCGCGGCCTGGCAAGGGCTGGGCTCTTTCCTGGGTAACTACTTCCTGGCCAAGGTTTCGCTGGGCTTGGTGCACGACCTGCGGGTGCAGCTGTTCAACAACCTGCTGGTGTTGCCTAACCGCTATTTCGACAAGCACAACTCGGGGCATTTGATCTCGCGCATCACCTTCAACGTCACCATGGTCACCGGTGCTGCCACCGATGCAATCAAGGTGGTGATTCGTGAAGGCATGACCGTGGTGTTCCTGTTTGCGTCATTGCTGTGGATGAACTGGCGCCTGACGCTGGTGATGGTGGCGATCCTGCCGCTGATTGCGGTCATGGTGAGTTCGGCCAGCAAAAAATTCCGCAAGCAAAGCAAGAAAATCCAGGTGGCGATGGGCGACGTGACCCACGTGGCGTCCGAAACCATCCAGGGTTACCGTGTGGTTCGCAGCTTTGGCGGCGAAAAATACGAGCGCGAGCGTTTCCTCAAGGCCAGCCAGAGCAACACCGACAAACAACTGCGCATGACCCGCACCGGGGCGATCTACACCCCGATGCTGCAATTGGTCATCTACATCGCCATGGGCATTTTGATGTTCCTGGTGCTGTACATGCGCGGCGATGCCTCGGCGGGCGACATGATCGCTTACATCACCCTGGCCGGCCTGCTGCCCAAGCCGATCCGTCAGTTGTCTGAAGTCAGCTCGACCATCCAGAAGGGTGTCGCCGGTGCTGAAAGCATCTTTGAGCAACTGGACGAAAAACCGGAAGTCGACACCGGCACCGTTGAGCTGGACCACGTGAGTGGCCGTCTTGAGGTGCGCAACCTCAACTTCACCTACCCCGACACTGAGCGCCAGGTGCTTAAAGACGTGTCGTTCACGGCTGAGCCGGGGCAGATGGTGGCACTGGTCGGCCGTTCGGGCAGCGGCAAGTCAACGCTGGCCAACCTGATCCCGCGTTTTTATCACCACACCTCGGGCGAGATCCTGCTCGATGGCGTGGAGGTCGAAGACTATCGCTTGCTCAACCTGCGCCGTCATATCGCGCAAGTGACCCAGAACGTGACCCTGTTCAGCGACACCGTGGCCAACAACATTGCCTACGGCGACCTGGCCGGTGCGCCACGGGCCGACATCGAAAAGGCCGCGCGTGATGCCTACGCGATGGACTTTATCGAGCAGTTGCCCAAAGGTCTGGACACGCCGGTGGGTGAGAACGGCGTGCTGTTGTCGGGTGGTCAGCGTCAGCGTCTGGCGATTGCCCGCGCCTTGCTCAAAAATTCGCCATTGTTGATCCTCGATGAGGCCACCTCAGCACTCGATACCGAGTCTGAGCGCCACATTCAGGCGGCACTGGACCACGTGATGCAAGGGCGTACGACGCTGGTGATTGCACACCGCCTTTCGACCATCGAAAAAGCGGACCTGATCCTGGTGATGGATCAGGGCCAGATCGTCGAGCGCGGTACTCACGGCGAGTTGTTGGCGCAGAACGGCTATTACGCCCGTCTGCACTCGATGGGCCTGGATGCGCCGTTGGCGTCTGGCGACATCACCTGAACACCGACGGGGGCAGGTACGCCTGCTCCCGTCGGCGCAGTTTCCCTTGCGATTAACACCGTGAACTGACCTGCGTTCACCCTGTGTTAATATCGCGCCCCTGTTCATTTTGTATGTGGGTCCTCCATGAAGTTGTCCATGCCGCGATTCGATCAAGCCCCTGTCTTGGTGGTAGGCGATGTCATGCTCGACCGTTACTGGCATGGCGGAACCTCACGGATTTCCCCTGAGGCGCCCGTGCCGGTGGTCAAGGTCGAGCAAATTGAAGACCGTCCGGGTGGTGCTGCCAACGTTGCCTTGAACATTGCTGCCCTGGGCGCACCGGCCTCGCTGGTCGGCGTGACCGGCAACGATGAAGCTGCCGACAGCCTGGCCAACAGCCTTGAAGGCGCAGGCGTTCGCGCCTTGTTCCAGCGCATTGAGCACCAGCCGACCATCGTTAAACTGCGGGTCATGAGCCGTCACCAGCAACTGCTGCGTATCGACTTTGAAGAACCGTTTGCGACTGACGCCCTGGCGTTGGGCGCTGAAGTCGAGCGCCTGCTCGACGGTATTAAAGTGCTGGTGCTGTCTGACTACGGCAAAGGCGCGTTGAAAAACCACCAGGTACTCATCCAGGCCGCCCGTGCCCGTGGCATCCCGGTGCTGGCTGATCCTAAAGGCAAAGACTTCTCGATTTATCGGGGTGCGAGCCTGATCACGCCGAACCTCAGCGAGTTCGAAACCATCGTTGGTGGTTGCATCGACGAGGCCGACCTGGTGGCCAAAGGCGCCAAGCTGATGGCCGATCTGGAACTGGGTGCCTTGCTGGTCACCCGTGGCGAGCACGGCATGACCTTGTTGCGTCCGGGCTTTGCCGCCATGCACTTGCCGGCACGCGCCCGTGAAGTGTTTGACGTGACCGGTGCCGGTGACACGGTTATCTCGACCCTGGCGGCAGCCATTGCTGCCGGTGAAGAGTTGCCCCACGCCGTGGCCCTGGCCAATCTGGCGGCGGGTATTGTGGTGGGCAAGCTGGGCACGGCGGCTATCAGCGCTCCGGAACTGCGTCGCGCCATCCAGCGTTCGGAAGGCTCCGAGCGTGGCGTGCTGAGCCTCGAGCAACTGCTGCTGGCCATCGACGATGCGCGGGCGCACAACGAGAAAATCGTTTTCACCAATGGGTGCTTCGACATCCTCCACGCCGGGCATGTGACCTATCTGGAGCAGGCGCGGGCGCAAGGTGATCGTTTGATCGTTGCCGTAAACGACGACGCCTCCGTGAGCCGCCTCAAAGGCCCGGGTCGCCCGATCAACAGCGTTGACCGGCGCATGGCGGTACTGGCGGGTCTGGGCGCGGTGGACTGGGTGATCAGCTTCCCTGAAGGCACCCCGGAAAACCTGCTGGCCCAGGTCAAGCCGGATGTACTGGTTAAAGGCGGCGATTACGGGATCGACCAAGTGGTCGGTGCTGACATCGTGAGCGCGTATGGCGGGACAGTGAAAGTGCTGGGGCTGGTAGAAAACAGCTCGACCACGGCCATCGTCGAGAAAATTCGCGGCCAGTAACAACGCAATCCTCTGTAGGAGCGAGCTTGCCTCGCGATCTTTCAAGATCAAAAGATCGCGAGGCAAGCTCGCTCCTACAGGCGTGTTAGGCTATCCGGCCTTTACGACCTTCCTGAACATCTGCCGCGCCTTGCCCGTCAGGCGTTTGAGCCGCGACTCCTTGTCGGGTGCGCTCAAACCTTGCTGCTTGAGCCAGTCCTTCCAGCGAATGCGTTCTTCGCTCACCACCCAGCCCTCTTGCGGCGCAAAACTCTCCGCCAGGTACACGCCTCGGGTGCTGGCCGGTTTCAGTTGATCCTTGTGCAAGGTGTACAACTCGGCGCACGGCTGGCCGTCGGTCAGCGGCATCAGGTACAGGTCCGGACGCTTGCGGTTGAGGCGGGCGACCAGTTGGTCCCCCTCCAGCCGCTCATCAACATGAAACAGGCTCAGTGACTTGGCTTCTTTGGGCACTTCAAGGCGCAGGTCGTAAATCAGTTGCAAGGAGGCGGTGGGCAAGTGCACATAGGCCCGCGGGCGCTCAAGCAACGGCTGGTTGGCGCAGCGCACCGGGCGCGCCGCACCAGAAAACGGCGCCAGGCGAAACGACAGCGCTTCACGGTAATGCAGCGCGCTGGCGTAGGGCGCGGGTAGCCAGATGTCGTTGAAACGCCCGCTGAGCCAGCCTTCTGGGGTCTCCAACAGGCACTCTTCGGCCACTTCCTGAACCGCCGTGTGCAAGGGCAAGTTGACCTCATGGGCCGGTACGTAGCCGGAGATCAGCTTGAGCACCACGTCACCCCGGTCCTGACGGCGCTGGCGCACCAGCACCCAGTAATCGCGGCCCTGCCAATGCAGCGTCAAACGCACTGATACGCCGAGGTTGGCCAGCTCCAGCGCGAAGCGCTCGGTGTCGGCAACGCTGACCGGGCGGCGCTTGCTCAGGGTTTGCGCGAAGTTAAGCGGCATGCCGACACTTTGGTAACTCAAGCCCTCTGCCGTGGCTTCGACAAGCAACGGCAGGGTTTTGAAGTCGCTGGGGTTCTTGCGGATGAGCATTCGCGGCATGTCGGCTCCTTCTTGCGTCGGGGTCGGCCGAATCGGCGGCTTTAGGCGTTACGCAGAACCTGCGCAACCATTGCCACGTTATGGGCCAAGTGCAGCGGATTGATAGTGCCGACAATAGCACTGGCAACCCCGTGATGGCCAAACACCAGTTCGAAGCTGGCGCGCACCGGGTCGATGCCGGGCTTGAGGCACACATGGCCGCTGGCCAGGGCCTTTTTCACCAGAATGGCTTTGCCATGGGCAGCGGCGTAGTCGATTACCGGCTTCTCGGCTTGCTCATTGAGGTTGTAGGTGACCATGGCGCAGTCGCCGTTTTCCAGGGCCTTAAGGCCGCCTTTGACCGTTTTGCCGGAGAAGCCGAAACCACGAATCTTGCCCTCGCGCTTCAGCTCGGCGAGGGTGGCGTACACCTTGCTGTCGTTGAGGATCGCGAGGTCGTTGCCGTCCGAGTGCACCAGCACCAGGTCGATAAAGTCCGTTTCCAGACGTTGCAGGCTGCGTTCTACCGAGCGGCGGGTGTGTTCGGCGCTGAAGTCGTGGCGCGACTCACCGTTGTCGAACTCTTCGCCGACCTTGCTGACAATCACCCAGTCCTGGCGCTGGCCGCGCAGCAGCGGGCCCAAGCGTTCTTCACTGCGCCCATAGGCGGGCGCGGTGTCGATCAGGTTGATACCCAGGTCGCGGCTCAGCTTGAGCAGCATCTTGGCTTCCTGGTCATCCGGGATCTGAAAACCGTTGGGGTACTTCACCCCTTGGTCGCGGCCCAGCTTGACGGTGCCAAGGCCCAGCGGCGACACGTGCAGGCCGGTGCTGCCCAGTGGGCGCAGAAAATCGTGCAGGGTCGCCTGGCTCATGGCAGCAGTTGCTCCCAAGCGGTTTTGCCCAGTGGCGGGCGAGGGAAGTCAGGCAGCGCAGGTACATTGCCGGGTTTGATCCCGTCTTGCTCAAGCGCGTGGATGACCCGGTCCGAGAAGTCCGGCGCCAGCGCCAGCTTGGTCGGCCAGCCCACCAGCAAACGGCCCGTATCGGCGAGGAACGCGTTATCCGGGCGTACCAGACCGGACTGCGCCGGTTCAGCGCGGTCGACCCGCAGGGTGGCCCATTGCGCCTGGCTCAGATCGACCCATGGCAGCAGGCTGGTCAGCTCTTTTTTGGCGGCGGCGATTTGTTCGTCCGGGGTGCGGGCCACGCCCTCGGCTTCGGCAATGTCACCGCCCACATACCAGACCCATTCGCCGTTGGCGGCCGGGTGAGTGGTCACGGTGATGCGCGGCTTGGGGCCACCGCCCAGGCAATGGGCATACAGCGGTTTAAGGCTCGGGCCTTTGACCATCACCATGTGCAGGGGGCGCAGTTGCTGGGCAGGGACGTTGATTTCAAGGCTGGCCAGCAGCTCGGCATTGCCTTGCCCGGCGCTGAGCACGATGCGTTGCGCGAGAATATCCAGGCCGTCGACCCGCAGGCCGATCAGGCGCTCATTCTCAAACAACGGCTCGACCTTTTGCCCTGCCAGCAGGCTGTCACCGGCCAGTTCGGCCAGGCGCTCGACCAGGCTGGGCACATCCACCACCAGCTCGGCCAAGCGATACACCTTGCCCTTGAAACGCGGGTTTTGCAGGGCAGGCGGCAATTGATCGCCCTTGACCTGATCAACCCGGCCGCGCACGGCCTTGCTCGCAAAAAAGCTGGTCAGGTTGCCTGCCAACGTGCCGGGGGACCACAGGTAATGGGCTTCGGAGAGCAGGCGCACGCCGCTCAAGTCCAGCTCGCCATCACCGGCAAGGGCCTCGCGCCAGCGGCGCGGCATATCAGCAATGGCTTCGGAAGCGCCGGTCAGCGCGCCGTGCAGCGCGTACTTGGCGCCGCCGTGAATAATGCCCTGAGACTTCAGGGTCTGTGCGCCACCCAGCGAATGGTTTTCAACCAGCACCGTGGAAAAACCCTGACGACGCAGGCGGGCATTGAGCCAGAGGCCAGCGACGCCAGCGCCGACAATCAGCACGTCGGTGGAAATTACAGATGCCATGGGCGACCTCAGCGTTGAAAGACAAGGCTGGGAGTATACAGCCTGATCCCGACTCTGCCTTTGAGGTGCCCAGAAAAGAGGGGCTACAGTGGCAAAGCTTTAATGCCCTGCCGTTTTGGAAAACAGTTGAATCACCACCACGCCCAGCACAATCAGGCCCATGCCGAGCATGGCCGGCAGGTCGAGTTTTTGCCCGTAGATAAACAAGGCGGCAACGCTCACCATCACAATGCCCATGCCCGCCCACACGGCATAAGCAACGCCCACGGGGATGGTGCGCACCACCAGGGTCAACATCCAGAACGCGGTGGCGTAGCCCACAATCACCAGAATGAGTGGCAATGGCGTACTGAACCCTTTGACCGCTTTCATCGAAACAGTGGCAATGACTTCAGCGCAGATAGCGATAGCCAGGTAGTAGTAAGCGGTCATGGTGCAATCCTGAGTGTGTGGCGAAGCAATTTAACAGCACGGCATTCTAGTGGTTGTAAAAGTGTGTAGGGGGCTTTTTGTCGCGCCTTGAAATGGGCGTGTTCGGTGCCATCATCGTGGAGGTCGTTTTCAAGTAAACTCCGGGCCCATGAATAGAACTCTCTACACCTTGCTGTTTCATCTGGGGCTGCCGTTGGTGGCGATTCGCTTATGGCTGCGGGCACGCAAGGCCCCGGCGTATGCCAAGCGCATTGGCGAACGTTTCGCGCTGAATATGCCCGCCATGCAGCCGGGCGGGATCTGGGTACACGCCGTGTCCGTGGGCGAGAGTATTGCCGCCGCCCCGATGATCCGGGCGTTGCTGCAACGTTATCCACAGTTGCCGATTACCGTGACCTGCATGACCCCGACCGGATCGGAGCGCATTCAAGCCCTGTTCGCCGACGAACCGCGCATTCAGCACTGTTATTTGCCTTACGACCTGCCATGGGCCGCTGCACGTTTTCTGGAGCGTGTGCAGCCCAAGTTGGCGGTGATCATGGAAACCGAACTGTGGCCTAACCATATCCACCAATGCGCCAAGCGCGGCATCCCGGTGGCGCTGGCCAATGCGCGCCTCTCGGCACGTTCGGCCAAAGGCTATGCGCGGTTTGCCAAGCTCACCCGGCCAATGCTCGAAGAGATGAGCCTGATTGCCGCGCAGACCGAAACCGAAGCCGAGCGTTTCCGCCAGTTGGGCGCCCGCTCCGAGTGCGTGCAAGTGACCGGCTCGATCAAATTCGACCTGACGATTGACCCCCAGTTGCTGATCAAGGCCCGCGCACTGCGTGAGCAATGGCAGGCGCTGGAGCGCCCGGTGTGGATCGCCGCCAGCACCCACGAAGGTGAAGACGCCATCGTGCTGGCGGCGCATCGGCAGTTGCTCGCCAGCTACCCGAATGCCTTGTTGATCCTGGTGCCGCGCCACCCGGAGCGCTTCAACGCGGTGTTCGCGTTGTGCCAAAGCGAAGGGTTCGACACGGTACGGCGCTCGGCCGCAACGCCGGTCAGCGCGCAAACACAGGTGCTGTTGGGCGACACCATGGGCGAGTTGCTGTTTTTGTACGCCCTGGCCGACAGCGCGTTTGTAGGCGGCAGCCTGGTGGCCAATGGCGGGCATAACCTGCTGGAACCAGCGGCGCTGTCCAAGCCGGTGCTGAGCGGGCCGCACTTGTTCAACTTCCTCGAAATCGCCGCGCTGTTGCGTGACGCCGGGGCGCTGGAAGAAGTGGACGATGCGCACGCTTTGGCGGTGGCGGTAAGGCGCTTGTTTGAACTGCCGCAAGACGCCCGGCATATGGGCCAGGCCGGTTTGAACGTGATGCTCGCCAACCAGGGCGCCTTGCAGCGCTTGCTGGACGGGTTGGGGCGGTTGCTGAGTCGATGACGGCCTTGTAGGAGCGAGCTTGCCTCGCGATCTTTTAAAGATCAAAAGATCGCGAGACAAGCTCGCTCCTACAGAGGGTTACTGACCGGCGTTACGAATGTTGGCAGCCGCTTCCTGGGCCAGGTCTGGCGGCAGGAAGTCTTTGTCCGGGTTGTAATCGGCTTTCAGGTAACGCGACAACGCATCCAGGTCGCCCGGATTCAACGTGCCCGCCGCCTGTTTAAGGCGCAGGTTGTCGAGGATGTAGTCGTAGCGGCTGTTGTTGTAGTCGCGCACCGAGTTGTACAACTGACGCTGGGCGTCGAGCACGTCAACGATGTTGCGTGTACCCACCTGATAACCGATTTCCGTGGCTTCCAGGGCGCTCTGGTTCGAGATGATCGACTGTTTGCGCGCTTTCACCTGCTCGACATCGGTATTCACCGCGCGGTGCAGGTTGCGGGTGTTTTCTACCACCTGGCGGCGCAGTTGCTCACGCTGCTGCTCGGTCTGGTCCAGACGTGAGTACGACTCGCGCACTTGCGAGCTGGTCAGGCCGCCGCTGTAAATCGGGATGTTCAACTGAATACCGATGCTGGTCTGGTTGACCGGCCCACCGTAGCGCTGGTTCAGGGCGTTCGGGTTGGTCAGGCCGAAGGCATCGTTGTCACCGGATTTGTATTGCGCCACCGCGTCCACGGTCGGGGCGTGGCCGGCCTTGCGTTGCTTGAGGGTGTCTTGCGCGGCGTCTACCGCGTAGTTACTGGCCAGCAAGTTGAGGTTCTGCTGCGCGGCGGTGTCGACCCAGGCTTTGGCGTCGTTCGGCGTGGGCGGCAAAATCGGCAGGCTGTGGCGCATGCCCTCAATGGCGTTGTACTGGCGGTTGGTCAGCGTGACCAGCGCTTCAAAGGCGTCTTCGACCTGGCGCTTGGCGAGCATGCGGTTGGCCCGCGCCGTGTCGTAGCTGGCCTGGGATTGCAGCACGTCGGTCTTGTCTGACAGGCCCACATCAAAACGCTCGCGGGACTGGTCCAGTTGACGCTTGAACGCCGCTTCTTCGGCCTTGGTCGCGGCCAGGGTGTCCTGGGCACGCAACACCGAGAAGTAAGCATTGGCGCTTTGCAGAATCAGATTTTGCTCAGTGGCCGAGAGTTGCAGCGCGGCCTGTTCATTGATCGACTCGGCCGCCTTGAGCTGGAACCAGCGGTCAATGCGGAACAGTGGCTGGGCCAGTGTGGCCTGGTAAACCATCAGGCTGCGGTTGGTGGTCATCGACGGCCTGTCGATGGAGGTGCGCACACTGCTCGACTCGGCGCCGCCCGACAGATTAGGCAGCAAGCCGGCGCGGGCCTGAGGCACGACTTCCTTTTGTGCCGAGTAGCTGGCACGGGCTGCCGCGAGGTCGGCGTTGTTGTCGACAGCTTCCTGGTAAACGCTGACCAGACCGTTTTGGTTGGACACGGGCGCGGGTGAATCCACAGCCATAGCGTTGGTCGCCCAGGACACGGCGATAGCCAGCGAGAGTTTGCGCAGCATGAGCGATCCCTAGTTCAATAATGCGAAATTGATTGTCGAGGCCGTGTTCTGGCACTCGGAGTTTCAAGACGTAGCGAGTGTAGTAGCCGTGACACCTTGCAACAATGCCGTTGTTGTCTCTTTCGTCATGCTGCTTATTTCAGGGTTGGCGTTCTGCCACACACTTCTTTATATTGGCCGTGTTCTTGTCGGGGTGCCTTGCTATGAGGCTGAGATCGAATAATTTCGGATCCCGTTGAACCTGATCAGGTTAGCGCCTGCGTAGGGAACAAGATTTCTCGTCTCCCGGCGAGTCCTCTTGAGTGCCGTCCGGGATCGATTGTTCAAAAAATGATCAATCGTTCGAGGTCGTCACTCAGCACCCAGTCCTTGGGTGCGTCCGTGCTTTTTTCAGGTTCTGCCTCCGACAATCCACCTGGATGCAGTCTGGAGAGCCGTGATGAGTACAACACTAAAAAACGCGATCAATCTCAGTGATTCGGCCAAGGTCGATGAGCAGTCGGTCAAGCCGTTTACCCGCTCGCAAAAAGTTTACGTACAGGGTTCGCGCCCGGACATTCTGGTGCCGATGCGTGAAGTCAGCCTTGATGTCACGCCGACCGATTTTGGCGGTGAAATCAATGCGCCGGTATTGATCTACGACACTTCAGGCCCGTATACCGACCCTTCAGTACAGATTGACGTGCGCAAAGGCCTGGGCGACGTGCGTTCGGCCTGGATCAATGACCGCGATGATACCGAACGCCTGCCGGGCCTGAGCTCGAACTTCGGGCAAATGCGCCTCGATGACGCCGAACTGACCAAACTGCGTTTCGCTCACGTGAAAAACCCGCGCCGGGCCAAGGCCGGGGCCAACGTCACCCAGATGCACTACGCGCGTCAGGGCATCATCACCGCCGAGATGGAATACGTCGCCATCCGCGAAAACATGAAGCTGCAAGAAGCCCGTGCGGCGGGCCTGCTGGACCAGCAGCACGCCGGTCACAGCTTCGGCGCCAACATCCCGGAAGAAATCACCCCGGAGTTCGTACGCGACGAAATCGCCCGCGGCCGCGCCATCATCCCGGCCAACATCAACCACGTTGAACTGGAACCGATGATCATTGGCCGTAACTTCCTGGTGAAGATCAACGGCAACATCGGCAACAGCGCGCTGGGCTCCTCCATCGAAGAAGAAGTGGCCAAGCTGACCTGGGGCATTCGCTGGGGCTCGGACACGGTCATGGACTTGTCCACCGGCAAGCACATTCACGAAACCCGTGAGTGGATCATCCGCAACTCGCCGGTGCCGATCGGTACGGTGCCGATTTACCAGGCGCTGGAAAAGGTCAACGGCGTGGCTGAAGACCTGACCTGGGAGCTGTTTCGCGACACCCTGATCGAGCAGGCAGAGCAGGGCGTGGACTACTTCACCATCCACGCCGGGGTGTTGCTGCGCTACGTGCCGCTGACCGCCAAACGTGTGACCGGCATTGTTTCGCGGGGCGGTTCGATCATGGCCAAGTGGTGCCTGGCGCACCACAAAGAGAACTTCCTCTACACCCATTTCGACGAAATCTGCGAAATCATGAAGGCCTACGACGTCAGCTTCTCGCTGGGTGACGGCCTGCGTCCGGGTTCGATTGCCGACGCCAACGACGCGGCGCAGTTCGGTGAGCTGGAAACCCTCGGCGAGCTGACCAAAATCGCCTGGAAGCACGACGTGCAGTGCATGATCGAAGGCCCGGGCCACGTGCCGATGCAGTTGATCAAAGAGAACATGGACAAGCAGCTGGAGTGCTGCGACGAGGCGCCGTTCTACACCCTCGGCCCGCTGACTACCGACATCGCGCCGGGCTACGACCACATCACCTCGGGCATTGGCGCGGCGATGATCGGCTGGTTCGGGTGCGCCATGCTCTGTTACGTCACGCCCAAAGAGCACTTGGGCTTGCCGAACAAGGATGACGTGAAGACCGGCATCATCACTTACAAAATCGCTGCCCACGCCGCGGACTTGGCCAAGGGCCACCCCGGTGCACAAATCCGCGACAACGCGTTGAGCAAGGCACGTTTCGAGTTCCGTTGGGAAGACCAGTTCAACCTTGGCCTGGACCCGGACACGGCGCGTTCGTACCACGACGAAACCCTGCCGAAAGACTCGGCCAAGGTCGCGCATTTCTGCTCCATGTGCGGGCCGAAATTCTGCTCGATGAAAATCACCCAGGAAGTGCGCATCTACGCCGCCAACCAACGCATTGAAGCGGTCGACGTCGATGTGGCCAAAGGCCTGGCGGAACAGGCCGAGCGCTTCAAGCAGGAAGGCAGCCAGTTGTACAAGAAGGTGTGATGTAAGCAGTTCCCCTTGTGGGAGCGGGCTTGCTCGCGATGCGAACGACGCGGTCTGCATGTGAAACCGTGTCGACCCCATCGCGAGCAAGCCCGCTCCCACGGGTTTGATTATCCGGCACCTTCTTTCTCTTCAAGAGACTCTTTCCTTGAACACACCCAGCACTTACTCGCCGGATACCGCCGTCCCGTTGGACAAGCGCGTCTTCGGCGCTCGCGATCTGTTTTCCTTGTGGTTCTCCCTCGGCGTCGGGCTGATGGTGTTGCAGACCGGGGCCTTGTTGGCGCCGGGGCTGGGCCTGTCGGGTTCGCTGCTGGCGATTTTTCTCGGCACTTTGGTCGGCGTGGCGTTATTGGCGTCGGTCGGGGTGATCGGCAGCGACACGGGGCTGTCTTCAATGGCCGCGCTAAAACTCAGCTTGGGCAGCCGCGGTGCCATGCTCCCTGCCGTGTTGAACGTTCTGCAACTGATTGGCTGGGGCTCGTTTGAAATCATTGTGATGCGCGATGCCGCCAGCCTGCTCGGCGCGCGGGCCTTCAGTGAAGGCAGTTGGCTGAGCAACCCGCTGCTCTGGACATTATTCTTCGGCGCCCTGGCCACGCTGCTCGCGGTCAGCGGGCCGTTGGCGTTTGTGCGCAAGATCTTGCGCAAATGGGGCATCTGGCTGTTGCTGGCTGCGTGCCTGTGGCTCACCTGGAACCTCTTCGCCAAGGCCGATCTGGCTGCTTTATGGGCGCAGAAGGGCGACGGTTCGATGCCGTTCGCGGTGGGTTTCGACATTGCGATTGCCATGCCACTGTCGTGGCTGCCACTGATCGCCGACTATTCGCGCTTCGGCAAACGCGCCAAAAGCGTGTTTGGCGGCACCGCGCTGGGCTTTTTGATCGGCAACTTCTGGCTGATGAGTCTGGGTGTGGCCTACACCCTGGCGTTCGCGCCGAGCGGTGAAGTCAATGCGCTGCTGCTGGCGCTGGCGGGGGCTGGGCTGGGGATTCCGTTGCTGCTGATTTTGCTCGATGAATCTGAAAACGCCTTCGCCGACATTCACTCGGCGGCCGTCTCCAGCGGGTTCTTGCTGCGCTTGAAAGTTGAGCACCTGGCGTTGGCCATTGGCGTTATCTGCACCTTGATCGCCCTGCTGGCGCCGCTGGCGCAGTACCAGAACTTCTTGCTGCTGATTGGCTCAGTGTTTGCGCCGTTGTTTGGCGTGGTGCTGGTGGACCACTTCATTGTGCGCAAACGCAGCGTCGACGTGACACCGGGCCTGCTGCGCTGGCCGACGTTGCTGGCCTGGTCGGGCGGGGTGCTGACCTACCACCTGCTGGCCAACTTCTACCCGGATGTCGGCGCAACCTTGCCGGCGTTGTTACTGGCCGGGCTGCTGATGTGGGTGTTGGGCCGCAAACACTAACCCACAACCACAACCCAAAACCCACTGTAGGAGCGAGCTTGCCTCGCGATCTTTTAAAAAGATCAAAAGATCGCGAGGCAAGCTCGCTCCTACAGACGTTTTGGGCGTTTTGGGTTAGCCGCGACCCGGCAACCACTCCGGCTTGATAATCCCGTTCAAGCGCGAATACGGAATGCTCAGCTCAACGTTGCCATCGGAGTACGGGGCAATGCTGTACACGTCGTACTTGAGCAAAACGCTGTCTTTAAGCAGCGCCACGTTCGGGGTTTGCTGGAACGGCCAGGTTTTGACGAACTCCGCATCGTTGCTGCGGTGCGAGTTGATCAGCCAGTTGTTGTGCGCCACTTTGGCCGCGCCCCAGAAGGCTCTTTCCTGACCCGGCAGGAGCATGTCCTGCAAGGTCACTTCTTTATGGTCTTTACGCGACCAGTTGATAAAGCCACGGCCCGGCATGCCATGCGCGCCGCCGGTGTCCAGGTAGCTGATCAGCTCGATGATTACCAAGTCGTCATGCTGCTCACGTACCTTGGCCTGCAAATACATGCTGTTGCGGGTGTCGGCAGTGCGCAGGAACTGCTCGCGGTAAGCGTTCAGCGACGGCGCCAATTTGTCGTCCGGCGAGTTGACGGTCATTTTCAGCAGGCGCTGTTCGATCAGGGCGTCCAGCTTCGGATCGGCGGCGAAGTGCACGGTCTCAATGTTGACCAGCGGGCAGTCATCGCTCTTGCAGCCCGCTTTGACCTGCTCGGAGGCATCGGGGGTGAACGCCAGCGGTTTGGGTTGAAAAGCACTCTGGCAAGCACCCAGCGCGAGGGCGATGCAAGTCAGGGAAGCCAGTTTTAAAAGTGACATGGTCGTCCTTCATCAACGAAAGAAAGGTGAACGCAGGCTCGTTCGACTGCCAACAAGGGCGTCAGTTCGCCGCTAAGCTTGAAGGTGTCAATTAGAGTTGGTTTGCAGGCAATCCGTCTATCCCCACGTTATAAAAGGGGCTGCATCCAGAAGCACAGGCGCGTTAGGATGCGCGATGCCGTGGGGTCACCCCCGGTGTGAATTTGCCAGCAAGAGGTTTTCCATGACTGACATCACCAAGGCCAAGCCCAGCGCCGTCGAGATCGTAAAACGCGAAAACGGCTACCAGGGGTTTTACCAACTGGACCGGGTTTTCCTGCGCCATGAGCTGTTTGCCGGTGGCATGAGCCGTGAGATCAGTCGTGAGGTGTTTGTGCGTCATGACGCGGTGTGTGTGCTGCCTTATGACCCGGTGCGCGACGAAGTGGTGTTGATCGAGCAGTTTCGCGTTGGCGCCCTGGGCAAAATCGACAACCCGTGGCTGATCGAGCTGGTGGCCGGCCTGATCGACAAAGAGGGTGAAAACGACCCCGAAGACATCGCCCACCGCGAAGGCGAAGAAGAAGCGGGGCTGACGTTCTCGGCGTTATGGCCCATTACCCGTTATTTCCCGTCACCGGGCGGCAGCACTGAATTTGTGCACGTGTTTCTGGGGCGTTGCGACAGCTCTAATGCGGGCGGCCTGCACGGTCTGGACGAAGAAGCCGAAGACATTCGCGTGACTAAATGGGCGTATGAAGATGCGCTGCAAGCAGTGCGTGATGGACGTATTTCTAACGCGGCGAGCATTATTGCCCTGCAGTGGCTGGCGCTTAACCGCGCTGAAGTGAGGGGGTTATGGCAGTAAATGGCGTCCGTGATCGCTACCGGGTTGATTTGATTGGCTTGCAGGCTGCCTGCGAAGCCAACTATGCGCGGCTGATGCGTTTATTGCCTGACATGCGCGAGCAACCGAGCGCGCGACAGATCGCGGTCACTCAGGGTGAGCAGATGCTCGGCGTGCTGACCCTTGAAGTGATGCTCGACTGCCCGTACACCAGCACCTTGCGCGTGCGCCAGGAACACAGCCTGCCGTGGCTGCCGGTGCCGGAACTGCAAGTGCAGGTGTACCACGATGCGCGCATGGCCGAGGTGATTGGCGCTGAACATGCGCGGCGCTTTCGCAGCATCTATCCTTACCCCAATGATGCGATGCACCAGCCCGACGAAAAGGCCCAGCTCAATGTGTTTTTGGGTGAGTGGCTGAGCCATTGCCTGGCCTGCGGGCACGAGTACGCCGAAGTCCGCTAGGCTTTGCTGCTGTAGGAGCGAGCTTGCCTCGCGATCTTTTAACGATCAAAAGATCGCGAGGCAAGCTCGCTCCTACAGAGGGTTCTGGAGTGGCATAATCGCGCCATTTATCTACCCACCGGGAGAACGCCTTGCCCAACGCTTCCACGCCGACCACCGAGCACCCGGTGCTGCTGGTGCAACTGACCGATAGCCATTTGTTTGCTGACGCAGACGGTTCTCTGCTGGGGCTGAACACGGCGCAGAGCCTGCAACAGGTGGTCGACAAGGCGCGTGCCGAGCAGGCGCAGGTCGATCTGCTGCTGGGCACCGGCGATTTGGCTCAGGACGGCAGCGTTGCGGCGTATCAGCGGTTTCGGCAAGTGAGCGAGCCGTTGTGCGCCAATGCCCGCTGGCTCCCCGGCAATCACGACCGATTGGCGCAGATGCGCGAAGCCACGGTGCAAACCCGTCTGTTGGACCCGGTTGTGGATATCGGTAACTGGCGCATCATTTTGCTCAACTCGCAGGTACCGGGCGCCACGCCGGGGTATCTGGAGGATGAGCAATTACAGTTGCTCGCCCGGGCTGTGAGCGAAGCGCCGCAGCGTCATCATCTGGTTTGCCTGCACCATCACCCGGTGCCGGTGGGCAGTGAATGGATCGAGCCGATCGGTCTGCGCAACGCTAAAGAGTTCTGGGCCGTGCTGGATCGCTTCCCGCAGGTGCGCGCCGTGCTCTGGGGGCATATCCATCAGCCCTTCGACCATGTGCGCAACGGTGTGCGCTTGCTGGCAACGCCTTCTACCTGCGTGCAGTTCACGCCGGGCAGCACAGACTTTGATGTCAGCGGCGAGGCGCCCGGCTATCGCTGGCTCCGCCTGCACCCCGATGGCGCGCTGGACACCGGCGTGTCGCGGCTGGATAACTTTGTGTTCACGCCCGATTACAGCGCGAACAATTACTGAGTGGGCGGGCCTGAATTATCTTGAAACGGCCATGGCCCCTTGAGTCAGGCTAAACTGCGCGTCTTTCTTGAAACAGCGTTCGGCTAAATCTGTACTCGGGAGTTAGTGCATGTCGGGTTCCATCTTGTATATCCATGGGTTCAACAGCGCCCCCGAGTCGAAAAAGGCCGTCCAGCTGGCCACCGTGATGCAGCGCATCGGGCTGAGTGAGCAGTTGCGCGTTCCGGCCTTGCACCACCATCCGCGTGAGGCGATGGCGCAATTGCAGGCGGCAATCAGCGAACTGGACCGTCCTCTGCTGGTCGGGAGCTCGCTCGGCGGCTACTATGCGACCTATCTGGCCGAACAGCATGGGCTCAAGGCCTTGCTGGTCAACCCGGCCGTCAGCCCGCATCGTCACTTCGACGGCTACCTGGGCACGCAAACCAACTTTTACAGCGGCGAAACCTGGGAGCTGACCCACGATCACGTGCTGGCCCTGGCAGCGCTGGAAGTTCCAGCCCCGCAAGACCCGCAGCGTTATCAGGTGTGGTTGCAAACCGGCGACGAAACCCTGGATTACCGCCATGCCGAACAGTGCTACGCCGCGTGCGCGTTACGGATTCAGGGCGGCGGCGATCACAGCTACCAAGGGTTTGCCGAACAACTGCCGGGGCTGTTGAGTTTCGCCGGCATAGCGGCACCTCAGTATCAAACCATCGACTTCGCGGCGCTTTAAGCGCGAGTCGAATGGCCCTTATTTTTCACTTACGACTAACGACGAGACCCTATGGCCACTCCCAGCGCTAGCTCTTATAACGCAGACGCCATCGAAGTCCTCTCGGGCCTCGACCCGGTGCGCAAACGCCCCGGCATGTACACCGACACCAGTCGGCCAAACCACCTGGCCCAGGAAGTCATCGACAACAGCGTCGACGAAGCCCTGGCCGGTCACGCCAAATCGGTGCAAGTGATCCTGCACGCCGACCACTCGCTGGAAGTCAGCGACGACGGGCGCGGCATGCCGGTCGACATTCACCCGGAAGAGGGCGTGTCAGGCGTCGAACTGATCCTGACCAAGCTCCACGCGGGCGGCAAGTTCTCGAACAAGAACTACCAGTTCTCCGGCGGCCTGCACGGCGTGGGGATCTCGGTGGTGAACGCCTTGTCGACCCAAGTGCGGGTCAAGGTCAAGCGCGACGGCAACGAATACCAGATGACTTTCGCCGATGGCTTCAAGGCCACCGACCTCGAAGTCGTCGGTACGGTCGGCAAGCGCAACACCGGGACCAGCGTGTACTTCGCCCCGGATCCTAAATACTTCGATTCGCCCAAGTTCTCGGTCAGCCGCCTCAAGCACGTGCTCAAGGCCAAGGCTGTGTTGTGCCCGGGCCTGTTGGTCAGCTTTGAAGACAAAGGCACCGGCGAGAAGGTCGAGTGGCACTACGAAGATGGCCTGCGCTCGTACCTGGTCGATGCGGTCAGCGAATTCGAACGCCTGCCGGACGAGCCGTTCTGCGGCAGCCTGGCGGGTAATAAAGAAGCCGTCGACTGGGCGCTGCTGTGGCTGCCAGAGGGCGGCGACAGCGTGCAGGAAAGCTACGTCAACTTGATCCCGACCGCCCAGGGCGGCACGCACGTCAACGGCCTGCGCCAAGGCTTGCTCGACGCCATGCGTGAGTTTTGCGAGTTCCGCAGCCTGCTGCCACGTGGTGTGAAGCTGGCGCCCGAAGACGTCTGGGAACGCATTGCTTTCGTCTTGTCGATGAAAATGCAGGAGCCGCAGTTCTCCGGCCAGACCAAAGAGCGTCTGTCGTCCCGTGAAGCGGCGGCGTTTGTCTCGGGTGTGGTCAAGGACGCGTTCAGCCTGTGGCTCAACGCCAACCCTGAACTGGGCATGCAACTGGCAGAGCTGGCGATCAACAACGCCGGTCGTCGCCTCAAGGCCAGCAAAAAGGTCGAACGCAAACGCATCACCCAAGGCCCGGCCTTGCCCGGCAAACTGGCTGATTGCGCCGGGCAGGACCCGATGCGCTCCGAGCTGTTTCTGGTAGAGGGTGATTCCGCAGGCGGCTCTGCCAAGCAAGCACGGGACAAAGAATTCCAGGCCATCCTGCCGTTGCGCGGCAAGATCCTCAACACCTGGGAAGTCGACGGCAGCGAAGTCCTCGCCAGCCAGGAAGTGCACAACATCGCCGTGGCCATTGGTGTTGATCCAGGCGCGGCGGACATGAGCCAACTGCGCTACGGCAAAATCTGCATCCTGGCCGACGCCGACTCCGACGGTCTGCACATTGCCACCTTGCTCTGCGCGTTGTTCGTGCAGCATTTTCGGCCGCTGGTCGACGCCGGTCACGTGTATGTGGCCATGCCGCCGCTGTACCGGATCGACCTGGGCAAAGAGATTTACTACGCCCTCGACGAAGCCGAGCGCGACGGTATTCTCGACCGTCTGGTGGCCGAGAAAAAACGCGGCAAGCCGCAGGTCACGCGATTCAAAGGCCTGGGCGAAATGAACCCGCCGCAACTGCGTGAAACCACCATGGACCCGAACACCCGGCGTCTGGTGCAACTCACCCTCGAAGACTACGCCGCGACGTCAGAAATGATGGACATGCTGCTGGCGAAAAAACGCGCCGGTGACCGCAAGTCCTGGCTTGAATCCAAAGGCGATCTGGCGCAGGTGCTGGCCTGATGCGCAGTGCCTTGCTGGCGCTGCTGTGTGTGAGTGCGGCTCCGGTTCTGGCGGATACCTGGCCAGAGCTGGCGCTGCAGTCCGAGCATCCGGTGGCAGGCATGCGCGGTGGCAATTTGTCCGGCTTGGCAATGTGCCAGGGCGAGATGTGGGCCGTGTCTGATCGCGATGATGATCAGCTGTACCATCTGGAAACCCGCGACCCGCTGTGGCAGGCCGAGGCGGTGACCATTGAAGTGCCGCCTGCGCCCGAAAGCGGCTTGCCGTGGGGCGTGCGCATGATGGGTAAAGCCATCAGCCCGTTGCGCGGGGGCGATCTGGACTTCGAAGGCATCACCTGCGACGACGCCGGTAACCGTTACGTGGTCAGTGAAGCCCATGCTGCCGTGTTGCGGGTGCCGCCGATTGGCGCCCCGGCCTGGCTGAAAATCGACCCGGCGCTGGTGCGTCAGGCCCGTGCCAGCGGCATGTTGCTGCACTTTAATGCGCTGTTTGAAGGCATTGTGGTCAACCCGCAGGGCACGCAGCTCTGGTTGGCGGCCGAGCGCGAGCGCCGGGGTTTGCTGACCATCCGCAAAAAGCAGAGCGTGTGGGACTGTGAAAACGGTTGCGTGTTGATGAGCGAAGGCGGCCTTGAACAGCCACCGTCGCAACTCAAGGGCAAGCCCCAGCAGAAGGACTTTTCTGATCTGGCGCTGTTCGAGGGCAAGCTGTTTACCCTTGAGCGCATGGCCTACCGCGTGTGCCGTCGCACACTGGATACCGGTGAAGTCGAGCGCTGCTGGTCATTTGCCAACGACGCCTTGACCAAAGAGCGCTTGTACAAAAGCCCGTACGGCAACGCCGAAGCGCTGGTCATCGACGCCAAAGGCGCGTGGATCGGGGTGGATAACGGCAGCCACGTGCGCGCCGATGGCGAGAAACGCCCGATTGTCTGGCGCTTTGCTGCCCCGCAAGGTGGCTGGAGCGCCAAGTCATGAGCCAGCAGGCGCCGGGTAAAGGGATGGGGCGCATCTTCATGATCGTGGCCTGGTGCGCCGGTTTGTACCTGGCCACGCAGTTTTTCGGGCGTGTAGAACAGCGTCAGCAAAACCCCAATACCGAGGTAGCCTCGCAGCAAGGCAAGGGCTATATCGAAGTGACCCTGCGCGGCAACGTGCAGGGCCACTTTGTCGCCAGCGGCCGGATCAACAGCGTGCCGGTGGAATTTTTACTCGATACCGGGGCCACCGATGTGGTGGTCCCGCAGGAACTCGCCAGGCAACTGGCATTGCCCAGGGGCGCCGCCGTGACCCTGAACACCGCCAATGGCCGGGTTCAGGGCTACCGCACGCAAATCGACCGCCTGCAACTGGGCGCCATCGTGTTGCGCGACGTGCGAGCGGTGGCGGCGCCGGGGCTTGAAGGCGAACAAGTGCTGCTGGGCATGAGCGCTTTGAACAAACTTGAATTTACCCAGCGCGACGGCACCATGCTGTTGCGCCAGACAACGAACTGAATGAGGTCCGCATGAGCGACTCCCTTGATCTCAGCCTGGACGGCGTAGAACGCCGGTCACTGGCCGACTTCACAGAACAGGCCTACCTCAACTACTCCATGTACGTGATCATGGACCGGGCCTTGCCGCACATCGGCGACGGCCTCAAGCCGGTACAGCGGCGTATTGTCTACGCCATGAGCGAGCTGGGGCTGGACGCTGACGCCAAGCACAAAAAATCGGCGCGTACCGTCGGTGACGTGCTCGGCAAGTTCCACCCGCACGGCGACTCGGCCTGCTACGAAGCCATGGTGCTGATGGCTCAGCCGTTCAGCTACCGCTACACACTGGTCGACGGTCAGGGTAACTGGGGTGCGCCGGATGATCCCAAGTCGTTCGCGGCCATGCGTTACACCGAAGCGCGCTTGTCGCGGTACTCCGAAGTGCTGCTCAGCGAGCTGGGCCAGGGCACGGCAGACTGGGTGCCGAACTTTGACGGCACCCTTGATGAACCTGCTGTGTTGCCGGCACGTTTGCCGAACATCCTGCTCAATGGCACCACCGGTATCGCCGTGGGCATGGCCACCGACGTACCGCCGCACAACCTGCGCGAAGTCGCCAGCGCCTGCGTGCGGTTGCTCGATGAACCTAAAGCCACCGTCGAGCAACTGTGCGAGCACATTCAGGGCCCGGACTACCCGACCGAAGCCGAAATCATCACCCCGCGCGCCGACCTGCTGAAGATCTACCAGACCGGTCGTGGCTCGGTGCGCATGCGTGCGGTGTACCACGTAGAAGACGGCGACATCGTGGTTACGGCGTTGCCGCACCAAGTGTCGGGCGCCAAGGTACTGGAGCAGATCGCTGCGCTGATGCAGGCCAAGCCGACCAAGCTGGCGATGGTCACCGATCTGCGTGACGAGTCCGACCACGAAAACCCGTGCCGTATCGTGATCATCCCGCGCAACAACAAGGTCGATCTCGACGAGCTGATGCAGCACTTGTTCGCCGTGACTGAGCTGGAGTCGACCTTCCGGGTCAACATCAACATCATCGGTCTGGACGGCAAGCCGCAACTGAAAAACCTGCGTGCCTTGCTGGTGGAGTGGCTGGAATTCCGCGTGCAAACTGTGCGCCGCCGCTTGCAGTTCCGTCTGGATAAAGTCGAGCGCCGCCTGCACCTGTTGGACGGTTTGCTGATCGCTTATCTAAACCTCGACGAAGTGATCCACATCATTCGGACCGAGGAACACCCCAAGGCACAGTTGATCGCCCGTTTTGAGCTAAGCGAAATCCAGGCCGACTACATCCTCGACACGCGCTTGCGCCAATTGGCCCGCCTTGAAGAGATGAAGCTGCGCGACGAGCAAGACGCGCTGCGTAAAGAACAAGCCAAGCTGCAATCCTTGCTGGGCAGCGAAGCCAAGCTGAAAAAACTGGTGCGCAGCGAGTTGCTGGCCGACGCCGAAACCTACGGCGACGACCGTCGTTCACCGATCGTGGCCCGTGCAGAAGCCAAGGCCCTGTCGGAAAACGAGCTGATCCCGACTGAAGCCGTCACCGTGGTGCTCTCTGAAAAAGGCTGGGTACGTTGCGGTAAAGGCCACGACCTGGACGCCACCGGGTTGTCCTATAAAGCTGGCGACGGTTATAAAACCGCGGCGGCCGGGCGCTCCAACCAATTTGCCGTGTTTATTGATTCCACCGGGCGCAGCTACTCGGTGGCGGCGCACACCTTGCCGTCGGCCCGTGGCCAGGGCGAGCCGCTGACCGGGCGTTTGGCCCCGCCACCGGGCGCCACCTTTGAATGTGTGCTGCTGCCTGACGACGACGCGTTGTACGTGATCGCCTCGGACGCCGGTTACGGGTTTGTGGTGAAAGGTGAAGACCTGCAAGCCAAGAACAAAGCCGGTAAAGCCTTGCTGACCCTGCCAAAAGGCGCGCAAGTGATGGTCCCGCGCCCTGTGGCAGACCGCGAAAACAACTGGCTGGCGGCGGTAACCACCGAAGGCCGACTGTTGATTTTCAAAGTCAGTGACCTGCCGCAACTGGGCAAGGGCAAAGGCAACAAGATCATCGGCATCCCGGGCGAGCGCGTGGCCAGTCGCGAAGAGTACGTGACCGACCTCGCCGTGCTGCCCGACAACGCCACGCTGGTGTTGCAGGCGGGCAAGCGCACCTTGTCACTCAAGGCCGATGACCTTGAGCACTACAAAGGTGAGCGCGGGCGCCGCGGCAACAAGCTGCCGCGTGGCTTCCAGCGCGTAGACGCCCTGTTGGTAGAGACGCCTAACTAAGCGCGGTGCGCCGATCTGGGTTTTTTCGCGCAGATCGGCGCTGCGGCGCTGGAGTAAGGCCGCATATTCACGGATGATATGGCGCTCTTTCGCACAGCCGATAGCGATGTGCCCGATATTTTCTGAGAATGACACTGTGGCGTGCCGTGTGGCGGCCACCTGGATGGAATGATGAACGTTCTGCGCCTTCCTTTAATTGCGTTGCTGGCCGGTGTGCTTGGCCTGGCGGGGTGCAGCGTGCACCAGCCAGCGTCCTTGTACCAACTGGACAGCGGCAACCCCGGCCAGCCCAAGCAAAGCGCTGGTATGGCCGTACTCCTTGGCCCGGTGACCGTGGCTGATTACCTGCAACGTGAAACCCTGTTGCAGCGCCAAACCGATGGCAGCCTGAGCGCGGCGACCGATGGTCGTTGGGCGGGCAGTTTGTCGTCTGACATTGACCAGTTGCTGGTGCGCCAGCTGGCCTGGCGTCTGGACAGCCAGCGCGTGGTACTGGCCCCGGCTACGGCGGGTTTTACCCCGGACGTGCAAGTGTTGCTGTCGATCACCCGGTTGGACTCGGGTAAAAACCAGCCAGCGATCCTTGATGCCCAATGGCGTTTGCTCGACCGTCGCGGTCAGGTGCGTGACAGCCGCATGGTGCACCTTGAGCAGAAGCACGATGGCAGAACGGCCGATCAGGTCCGCGCCCAAGGTGAGTTGTTGCAGCAACTGAGCGAACAACTGACCGTGGCGCTCAAGCCATTGGCCAACCAGCCGCCCTTGATCGAGCCACGCAAGCCCGAGCCCAAGCCTGCGCCCAAGCAGGATGTGAACAGGCCCAAGATTCCGACGGCTTCACCGATTCGCACCGACATGGAAGTGTTCCGCTTCTGAGGTGATTGCCAGATACAAAAAATCCCGCACGTGTGCGGGATTGTTTTTTGCGTGTGGCCGGTACGTCAACCTCTATGTGGGAGCGGGCTTGCTCGCGATTCAGTCGACTCGGTACGTCTGACCCACCGAGGCGTGGCAATCGCGAGCAAGCCCGCTCCCACAGGATGTTCCGAGTGGCCTACCCGCGGCTCTCGTGCATCCGTGCCAGTTGGCGTTCGAGCATGGACGGGTAGGGTTCCATCAAGCGCTCAACACAGCAGGCGCCTTCGGGGCTGGCAATCGGGCGGATGCGCGCGCGTTGGCGAATCAGCGCGTCGTCGCTGATCTTGCGCTCTACTAGCAGCAGGTTGCGGCTGTGTTGCGACAGGGCCAGGGCGTCCTGGGCGGTTTCGGTCAGCAGCAGGTCGATCTGGCTCATGCCGCTCAGACCTTCGCCCAACACCAGGCCCAATTGCAGTTGCAGGGTGATGCCGCTGTCTGCGACTTCGATCTGCAAGGCATGGCCCAACGCACGCAGCAGTTCACCGCAGCAAATGGCGTTGGTCAGGTAGTCTTCGCCGCTGTCATCGCTGTGGAACAGCATCAGCGTGCTGCCATCGTTCAGCGTGTGCAGTTCGCTCTGGTACAACGACGCCGCCTGGTTGAGGCAGTCGCGATAACGCTCCAGCAGTTCCATCAAGCGGGCACGTGGCAGGCGACGCAGTTGCTCCTGGGCGCCCAGTTGCACGGCCAGCACAGCACTCGGTTGCGGGGCGGCAGGCTTGGCCGGTTGGGCCTTGACCACCGGCGCTGGCGCCTCGGACGCCGTGTCGCGCAGGTCGGCAAACGGGTCTTCGTCGTCGTTTTCGTCTTCTTCGGCACTGATGACCTGGCGCGGCGCAGCTTTTGGCGCCGGTGCAGGCGGGGTTTCATCAAAGCCCGGATCACGCAGGTTACGCACTTCGAACGCCGGCTCGTCTTCTTCGGCTTCTTCGTCGTCGTATTCGGGTTCTGGCTCGGGTTCCGGCTCAGGCGCTGGTGGGGCCAGGCGGGTGTGCAACTGGCGCGCGAGGTCGCCGATTTCATCCTGGCGGTTGATGGCCGGGGTGTAAGGGTCCGGCTCACGCAGCCAGACACGCAGTTGCAACAAAGGTGTCGTAATGTTCCTGCCCAAACGCAAGCTCAAGGCCAAGGCCAGCGCCAGCAAAATAGCACTCAGGATCCCCATGCTCTGCAAGCTGATGGTCATCGGCTGTTCGAACTGGTTCATGTCCAGGCTGATGCGCAAATGCCCGGCGGTTACATCCTGAAAGGTGATCTTGGTTTGATACACGCCTTCGGTTTCGCCCAGCAGGCCGCTTTTCGGGCGTTGCCCGGCTTCAGCGAGGATGCGGTTATCGACGCTATAAATAGCGGCGTGGGCCACCAGCGGGTTTTTCGTCAGGTTATTGAGCAGCACGTTGAGGCTGAGGATGTCGTTGGACACCAGCAACTCGGTGGCCGACGTGGCTGTTTGTGTGGTCAGGCTCTGACCCAGCGCATCGGCTTGCTCGTGCATGGCCTGTTTGAACTGCAAACCCATGACGACTGCATAAATGACCAACGCCAACGCGACCAGAATCACGTTGTGGCTGGCAATACGCAGAGCTATCGGAACGCGTCTATCGCGAAGGGCCCGGAAGATCAGCAGGAAGAAGTTATCGGTTTTGACAGGCGATGGCCGGTTCACTGAGCGCGGCTCTTAGTCCGTTAAGTTGGTGCGCAGTATAGCGAGCAGCCCTGAGGCGGCAAAGCCTTGGCGATGCCCGATGGTCACTGAAAGTGGGTAGAATGCGTTTTTTTTAGCGAATGGGGGTGTGCCTTGCGCGAAATCGTCCTGATAAACATCACCGGTGAAGACCGTCCGGGTCTCACTGCGGCCATTACCGGCGTGTTGGCCAGCAATGGGGTGAATATTCTCGACATCGGTCAGGCCGTCATCCATGGCGTTTTGTCGTTGGGTTTTCTGGTGAATATTCCCGAGGCCGAGCAAGTCTCCGCAGTGCTTAAAGACCTCCAGCCCTTGATTGCCAATGAGGGCCTGCAACTGCGTTTTGACCCGATCACTGAAGATCACTACCAGCGCTGGGTCAGCGAGCAAAGCCAAAAACGCCATGTGGTTACACTGATGAGCCGCCAAGTGACGGCCCATGAGTTACAACGTGTGACGTCGGTAATCAGCCAGCACGGGCTGAACATCGAACAGACCGATCGTTTGTCGGGCCGTGTCCCGCTGGACGCCCCCACCGAACTGAGCAAAAGCTGCATCGAACTGCGCGTGGTCGGCGAGCTGGCTGACATCGACGCCTTGCGCGCCGCCTTCTTTAACCTGGCGCAAGAACTCCAGGTTGATATCGCTTTGCAGGAAGACACCCTGTTCCGTCGCAATCGCCGCCTGGCGGTGTTCGACATGGACTCCACGCTGATCGAAGCCGAAGTGATCGACGAGTTGGCCAAGGCCGCAGGCGTGGGCGACAAAGTGTCGGCCATCACCGAGCGTTCCATGGCGGGCGAGCTGGACTTCAAGGCCAGCTTCAAAGAGCGTTTGGCGCTGCTGCAAGGGCTGGATGTGAGCGTGCTGGACTCGATCGGCGCGTCGCTGCGACTGACCGAAGGGGCTGAGGTGCTGTTTGCCGAGCTCAAGCGTCTGGGCTACAAAACCGCCATTTTGTCGGGCGGCTTTACCTACTTCGCCAAGCAATTGCAGGCCAAGCTGGGCATCGACTATGTGTTCGCCAACGAGCTGGAAGTGGTGGATGGCAAAGTGACTGGCGTGGCAGTCGAGCCGATTGTGGACGCACAGCGCAAAGCCGATTTGCTGACAGAGCTGGCGCGCAAGGAAGGCTTGAGCCTGGAGCAGACCATTGCGGTCGGTGACGGCGCCAATGACTTGCCGATGCTGGCCATTGCCGGGTTGGGTGTGGCGTTCCGCGCCAAGCCGCTGGTTAAAAAATCGGCTAAATACGCGATCACGACCCTGGGTCTGGATGGTGTGCTGTACCTGCTGGGCCAGCGTGACCGTAACGGCCAGGGCTAACGCCCGACGCATCCCCTGTAGGAGCGAGCTCGTCTCGCGATCTTTTGAGGGTTTAAAAGATCGCGAGGCAAGCTCGCTCCTACAGAGGTAAAGGCGTTATTCGCCGATCTTCTCGCCCATCATCACCGGCGTACCGGCCGCCAGGGTTTCAGCCCACTTCACTTGCTCCGGGCCAAACAACACGATGGCCGTCGAGCCCAGTTTGAAACGACCCAGCTCTGCACCTTTTTCCAGGTGGATCGGCGCACGGGCCGCTTCGTCGTAACGGAAGGTTTTCAGCTCGCGTTTAGGCGGCGTCACCAGACCGGCAAATACTGTTTCAATCGAAGCCACGATCATGGCGCCCACCAATACCACCGCCATCGGGCCGCGTTCGGTATCAAAAATGCACACCGCACGTTCGTTGCGGGCAAACAGCTCCGGCACGTTTTCAGCAGTGGTCTGGTTCACCGAGAACAGACGGCCCGGCACGTAGATCATCTCGCGCAGGGTGCCCGCCAGTGGCATGTGCACGCGGTGGTAGTCTTTTGGCGACAGATAAATAGTGGCGAACTCACCGCCCATAAACTGTGCTGCCACAGCGGCATCGCCGCCCACCAGTTCTTGCACGCTGTAGCTGTGGCCTTTGGCCTGGAACACGCGACCGTGTTCAATCGGGCCGAGCTGGCTGATTGCGCCGTCTGCCGGGCTGAGGATGGCGCCGGGCGTTGGGTCCAGCGGGCGGGCGCCGTCTTTCAGGGCACGGGTGAAGAAGGCGTTGAAGTGCTCGTAGGCGGTGACGTCTTCAATCAACGCCTGGGACATGTCCACTTGGTAGCGCTTGGCGAACCAGGTGGTGAACGCATTTTTAAACCAGCGCACACGGCATTCGGCAATACAGCCTGCCAGGCGCGACAACAGATGGTGCGGCAACAGGTACTGACTCAGAAGGAACAAACGCTTTTTCATGCAAAATCCTTAGTGTTTTACAGGCGGCTCGACGGGCGTGTCAGGGTGGTTGCCCCATTCGCCCCAAGAACCGGCATAGGCTTTGACGCGCGGATAACCGAGCGCTTTGGCGACCAGATAAGTAAAGCCAGAGCGGTGGTGGGTCTGGCAGTGGGTAATCACTTCTTTGTCCGGCGTGATCCCGAGGTCCTTGAGAATCTCGGGCATGTCGGTGCGGATGCGCAGGCTGCGTTCTTTGTCCATGCCTGCGGTCCATTCAAAATTCGCGGCGCCCGGGATGTGCCCGCCCTTGGCTGCCAGCACTTTCTCACCACGGTATTCGGCGGCGCTGCGGGCGTCCCAAATGGCCAGGTCCGCAGCGCCCAGGCGGCTTTGCAGGTACTCGCGGGTGGCAGTGGGTTCGTCGTGCAAGGTCAAGGCAACCGGGCCGCCGACCGCAGGCGGTACGTCTTGGGTAACGTCGTAGCCTTCAGCAATCCAGGCGTGGATGCCACCGTCCAGATAGTGATAAGCCCGGTGCCCGATAACATCCAGTAACCAAATAAAACGCCCGGCCCAGCCGCCGCCTTCGTCGTCATAGACCACGTACACCGCGTCTGGGGTGTGCCCCAATTCGCCAAACAGCGCCTCGAGCGCGGCCTGGGTCGGCAGCAGGCCCGGTGCCGGTGGCAAACCCAGTTGCGTGCGTTTGGGCTCGACAAAGCGGGCGCCCGGGATATGCCCGGCTTCGTAGCGTGCAGCGCTGCTCAGATCGACCACGATCACATGGGGCGCATCGAGCCGGGCTTTGAGGTCGCGGGGTTCAATGACTAACGGCAAGCCAGAGAAGTCAGGCATGTGTTCTCCAGAGCAAAAAAAGGGGTGAATTGTAGCGCAAGCGTTAGCGCCCGCGAGCAGTAAAGGTGTGCAGCGCTTTCTCGATACATTGCGCGGTTTTACCAAACGCTTGCACGCTGGTTTCCGAAAACGGCCCGCCGTCCTGGTCGGCCAGTATCAGCATGACCACGCGCCCGTTATTGCTGAGCGAGCGTAACAGCAGATGCTCGCCGGGGAACAGACTGCGCAGGTTAGCGGGCATGGCTGCCGAAATCACCGCGTTGTTTTCGGGTGTGAGGCGCACTTGCGCCGGTTGCGCCATCAAGCGTTGCAGGGCAGGGCTGTCGCTCACATTCAAGGTCATGTCGAACGCAGTTTTGGGCAGCCCGAGCACTTGAAACGCGCGCAACAGGCTCGAGGTTTTATCGGCCATCAGCAGGATGATCCGGCGCATGCCGCACGCTTGCAGGGCTTCACGCGCGCACAAGGTCAGGTGCATCGGGTTGGCGAAGGCCGTCGGTTCTTCCAGCAGTTGCCCGCAGTATTTGCGCCAGGCCTGCAAGGCTTGCGCGGACGGTGGCGGGGCCGGTTGCCCGTGGGTGTTTACGCGGCGCGCCTCCCACGGCATGAGCAAGGCCAGCGCCGGGTGCCAGAGGTCCGGGGTTGAGTGGTAGCGGGCGCTGCTCGCGGCGTTCTGGTGCACTTGCTGCTGCACTTCATGCAGCGGCAGTTGCAAGTACAGGCTGGTCAGGTACTGCCAGCGCAGGTTGTGCGACGAGTCCCAGCCCTGTTGCGCGGACAGCGCCAAACCGTTGGCCAGCAACAGGCTGTTGGCGGGATGGCTCAGCCAGCGGCGCAGCGCCGGGTCGGCATCCAGTTGTTGCTGCTGGTGCAGCGGGCGATGGGTGTCGCGGGCAATATGCAGCACGCGGATCAACGTGCGTTTATCGTCGGTGATCACCGCGTAGCCCTGCATGATCCACTCGGGCAGCCGCCACAGCTGGGCCAATGCCCGGCAGATCTCGAACAGGCGCACGCCGAACAGCGCCCGTTCAACCTTGTCGGCACATTCGCCTTTATGAATTACCCGCGCTTCCCATTCTTCCAGCTGTTTGGGGTGCGTCATCGCCATGGCCCACAACGGCGAGAAGAACAGCAAACTGCCCCAATACACTTCTTGCCACAATCTGGCCAGGCGGTTGCCGAACAGGCCAATCCCTTGCTGGGCCGCGTGCTGGCTGATGAGAAGCACTTGGCGCAGGGCAACGGGGATGTCTTCGGCCGGCAGCACCGGCATGCTTTCGAGCAACTCTTGGGTGCGTTTTAGCCCCAGCCGATTGAGCGCCACTTCAAGGCTTTCGGCGGGTTCGGTCAGGCTGCTTTGCGCGTGTTGATTGGCTTCGCGGATCAGGCTCAAGGCTAGCGCCGGGCTGTCTTGCATGACTTCGGCGATCTCGCGCAATGAGCGCCGACTGTCGCTGAGGGTCTTGCCGACTAACACATGGCTGCGCTGCGGGATCGGCAAACGCACCGCGTCGAGGTGGCTGACCCACGCGTCCAGAGAAGCAGGTATGACTGTCGATGGAACGGTTTCATTCGCCATGATGGTCGCGCGGTCATCATCAATTGTTAAAGGCCCTACAGGGCCAAATGGCTTTTCAGCTTGAACGACTATAGTCTGGCGCAGATTAGCCGATAAGGATAAGAAGAGTTTTAGCTTTGCTGGAATATGAACTTGAACCTGACTCAACAAGTACCTTAACGACCTATGGCTAAAATTATCGGCATCATCGTCGTGTTTGCGAGCGTGCTCGGCGGCTACGTACTCTCTCACGGCAAGATCGGAGCGCTGATTCAGCCTTTCGAAGTCATGATCATCGGCGGGGCTGCCTTTGGTGCATTCCTGCAGGCCAACCCCGGCTACATGACCATGCACGTGATCAAAAAATCACTCAGCATGTTCGGCACACGCTTTACCCACACCTTCTATTTGGAAGTGCTGGGCCTGGTGTACGAGATCCTCAATAAAAGCCGCCGCGAAGGCATGATGGCCATTGAGGCTGATGTTGAAGACCCTGCGGCCAGCCCGATTTTTGCCAAGTACCCGACTGTATTGAAAGACGAGCGCATGACCGCGTTTATCTGCGATTACCTGCGCATCATGTCGTCGGGCAACATGGCGCCCCACGAGCTGGAAGGGCTGTTCGACATGGAACTGTTCAACCTCAAGGAAGAACTCGAGCACCCGTCCCACGCCATCACCGGCATCGCCGACGGGATGCCGGGCTTCGGCATTGTGGCCGCGGTACTTGGCATTGTTGTGACAATGGCGTCGTTGGGTGAGGGCGATCAGGCGGCCATCGGTATGCACGTGGGGGCGGCACTGGTGGGGACGTTCTTCGGTATCCTCGCGGCCTACGGCTTCTTTGGCCCGCTGGCGACGTCGCTGGCCCATGACGCCAAAGAAGAGATCAACGTTTACGAGTCAATCAAAGCCTCGCTGGTGGCCTCGGCCTCGGGCATGCCGCCTTCGCTGGCCGTCGAATTTGGCCGAAAAGTGCTGTACCCCAAGCACCGGCCGAGCTTTTCCGAGCTGGAACAAGTGGTTCGCGGTCGCTGAGTTATGGAAAACAATCAGCCGATTATCATCAAGCGCGTCAAGCGCTATGGCGCAGGCCACCACGGCGGCGCCTGGAAGATCGCCTTTGCGGACTTTGCCACCGCGATGATGGCGTTCTTTCTGGTGTTGTGGCTCATGACCGCCGCCACGCCAGAGCAGAAAATCGCCATTGGTGGCTACTTTAAAGACCCGATCGGTTTCTCTGAAAGCGGCACGCCGTACACCATCGACCTGGGCGGCACCCCCGCACTGGCGCCGGAAAACACCCTCAACCCGGAAGAGAAAAAGGAGCCCGTGCCGGACAAGATCAAAGTCGACGCGGACCAGATCCAGGGCATGGCCGAGCAGGTTGAGAAGGAGCGCCTTGAGTTGCTGCTTCAGGAGTTGCAAAACAAGGTCGAAGAAAACCCGCAACTGAAGAAATTCAAAGACCAACTGTTGTTCGAAATCACCCCGGACGGCTTGCGTATCCAGGTGATGGACGCTGAAAACCGTCCGATGTTTGACGTGGGCAGTGCGCGCCTCAAGCCGTATTTCGAAGACATTTTGCTGGCCATGGCCGACACCATCGCGGCGGTGCCGAACAAGATCAGCATCAGCGGTCACACCGACGCCATGCCCTATGCGGGCACGGGCGATTACGGCAACTGGGAGTTGTCTGCCAACCGCGCTAACGCGGCGCGGCGCACACTGGTGGCTGGCAGCTACCCCGACAGCCAAGTGGCGCGGGTGGTGGGGTACGCCTCGTCAGTGCTGTTCGACAAGGCCCACCCGAACAACCCGGTCAACCGCCGAATCGACATCGTGGTGCTGACCAAAAAGGCCCAACAAGCGATTGAGGGTGAACAAGGTCCGGACCCGGTCAAGGCTGAGCAGTTGCCCAAAGCCCTGGACGACCCGATCACCTTGCCGCCCGACCAGCAGCCAAAGCCGATGCATGAAGAGCGCCAGAAGCTGAACTTGTTTGATGACAAGCCCCCGGCCAACCCCTAAATCTGTGTAGGAGCGAGCTTGCCTCGCGATCTTTTAAACGATCGCGAGGCAAGCGCAGGCTTAGTAACTGCTTTCCGGCAAGCTCGCAATGATCGAGCGATAGCTGTTCATGCGCTGTTGCTGCACACGGCCGTCTTCCAGGGCCATCAACAACGCGCAGCCCGGCTCGCGGTCGTGCTTGCAGTCGCGGAAGCGGCAGCGGCCGATCAAGTCGTGGAACTCGATAAAGCCCGCCTCGACATCGGCACGGCTGACGTGGCCCAGGCCAAATTCACGAATACCCGGTGAGTCGATCAATTGACCGCCGCCCGGGAAGTGGAACAACCGCGCGGTGGTGGTGGTGTGCGTGCCCTGACCGGACAGCTCCGACAGTGGCCCGACCCGCAGGTTGACCTCCGGCAGCAAGCTGTTGACCAGCGAGGATTTACCCACGCCCGACTGCCCCACAAACACGCTGATACGGCCGTTGAGCTGCTCTTGCAACTGCTGCATGCCGTCACCGTGGTGCGCAGACACTTCCAGCACCGGGTAGCCCAACTGGCGATAAACCCCCAGCAGTGCATTCAGTGCGGGTGCGTTTTGATCGTCGATCAAGTCTGCCTTGTTCAGCAGCAGGAACGGGCGGATGCCGGCGTGCTCGGCAGCTACCAAGTAACGGTCGATCAGGTTGGCGTGAGGCTCGGGCATTGGCGCGAAGACGATCACGATCATGTCGACGTTGGCCGCGACCGGCTTGAGCTGGCCACGGTTGTCGGGGCGGCACAGTTCGGTTTTGCGCGGCAACTGGGCAACGATCACGCCGATGCCCTGATTACCTGCGCGCCACACCACGGTGTCACCGGTTACCAGTGCGGGCAGGTTGGCGCGCAAGTGGCAACGGAACGTCTGGCCTTTCAGCTCGCCTTCTTGAGCCTCGACTTCGACCTGCACACCGAAGTGCGCGATCACCAGGCCGAGTTGCTCGGGGCCTAAGTCGCCGCCCTCAAGCGCTTCAAGGGCGCTGGATTCGCGTTTGGCGGCGCGGGCAGCGCGCTCGCCCTGGATCTTTTCGATGCGCCAGTTTTGGCGACGATTGAGCTGGCGTTTGGCCATGGGTGTTCCGTGTAGATAACGATAAGAAGGGTAAAACGCTGGCGAGTTTAGCACGTGGGCCGGGCGCCTAAGCTAAACTGCGCGACTAAGCACTGGAGGCCTTTATGAACAACGCGCAGAACCTGATCTGGATCGACCTGGAAATGACCGGCCTTGATCCGGACAACGACGTCATTATCGAAATGGCCACCATCGTTACCGACAGCAACCTCAACACCTTGGCTGAAGGCCCGGTGATTGCCATCCACCACAGCGACGAAGTGCTCGCCCGCATGGACGAATGGAACACTCGCACCCACGGCGCCAGCGGCCTGACCCAGCGGGTCAAGGACAGCACCGTGAGCATGGCCGAAGCCGAAGCGCAGACCCTGGCCTTCCTTGAACAGTGGGTGCCTAAAGGCAAATCGCCGATCTGCGGCAACAGCATCTGCCAGGACCGGCGTTTTCTGTACACCCACATGAAGACCCTCGAAAGCTACTTCCACTACCGCAACCTGGACGTCTCGACCCTCAAGGAACTGGTCGCCCGCTGGGCGCCGGAAGTGCGCGATACCCTGGTGAAAAAAGGCACGCACCTGGCACTGGATGACATTCGCGAGTCAATTGCCGAGCTGCAGCATTACCGCAAGCACTTCATCAAGTTCTAAAGACGCCTGTTTGCTTTAAAGATCAAAAGATCGCGAGGCAAGCTCGCTCCTACAGGGGGTGTGTTTTTTGCCCCCTTTTGGTGCTCTCGGCAACTGAGTAGACTGCGCGCCTCATTGCAAGGATCGCCGCCATGTTGCTGATGCTCTATTTAGTCGCCATTACTGCTGAAGCCATGACCGGCGCGCTGTCTGCCGGGCGTCGGGGCATGGACTGGTTTGGTGTGGTGCTGATTGCCTGCGTCACCGCGCTGGGGGGCGGCTCGGTCCGTGATGTGCTGCTGGGGCATTACCCGCTGACGTGGGTCAAACACCCGGAATACCTGGTGCTCACCACCTTTGCCGCGTTGGTGACGATCTTTATCGCACCGCTGATGCGCCATTTGCGTTCACTGTTTTTGGTGCTCGATGCGCTGGGGCTGGTGGCGTTTACCCTGATCGGCTGCATGACCGCCCTGGAAATGGGCCAAGGCATGCTGGTGGCGTCGGTGAGCGGGGTGATTACCGGCGTGTTTGGCGGCATTCTGCGTGACATCTTCTGCAACGACATCCCGCTGATCTTCCGTCGCGAACTCTACGCCAGCGTGTCCTTCGCGGCCGCGTGGTGCTTTTTGCTGTGCACTTACCTGAACATGCCCAACGAACAGGCGATCTTCGTCACCTTATTCGGCGGGCTCTTGCTGCGCTTGTTGGCGATTCGCTTTAACTGGGAAATGCCCAAGTTCGTGTACAACGACGAGCATTAATCGGCCAGCAGCGAATCCACCAGCGCGCGGGCCGTCTCCATGTTGTGAATGACCTGCCAGAGTTGCTCGGCCTCAATGCCTGACAGGTGGGTGTTGGGGATTGTGTGGGAATTGCAGGCATTCCCTTGTGGGAGCGGGCTTCATACTCGCTCAGCATGCTGCTTTAGCGCCCATTCCACATGCTCTTGCACCAGCTGCGACGGGTATTCACGTCGCGCTTTCAGCGCTTCCAGCACCGGAATGGTCGATGGCGCATTGCCCAAACCTACCGCCAAGTTGCGCAGCCAGCGCTCGTAACCGGCCCGGCGCAGGGGCGAGCCTTCGGTGCTGCTCAAAAATTTGTCTTCGTCCCACATGAACAATTCGGCCAGTTCGGCGTTGTCCAGGTTGTGCCGGGGCTTGAAGTCGCCCTCAAGGGTGCTGCGGGCGAAGCGGTTCCAGGGGCAGACGATCTGGCAGTCGTCGCAGCCAAACACCCGGTTGCCCATCATTGAGCGCAGTTCCTCCGGGATCGCAGTTTTAAGCTCGATGGTCAGGTACGAAATGCACCGCCGCGCATCCAGTACATACGGCCCGACAAACGCCTTGGTCGGGCAAATGTCCAGGCATGCGCTGCAGCGCCCGCAGTGCTCGGTGGTGTGGGGTTCGTCCTCGGGCAGCGGTATGTCGACAAACAGCTCACTTAAAAAGAAGTAACTGCCCGCTTTGCGGTTGAGCACCAGGGTGTTTTTGCCGATCCAGCCCAGCCCGGCTTTTTGCGCGATGGCTTTTTCCAGCACCGGGGCGCTGTCAACGAAGGCGCGAAAGCCGAACGGGCCTATTTCGGCCTGAATGCGGTCAGCCAACTGTTGCACGCGTTTGCGGATCAGCTTGTGGTAGTCGCGGCCCAGGGCGTAGCGCGACACGTAGGCTTTTTCGGGTTGGGCCAGCAATTGCGCCATGTGCGTGTCGCCGGGCAGGTAGTCCATGCGCAACGACACCACGCGCAAGGTGCCAGGCACCAGCTCTTCGGGGTGCGAACGTTTGCTGCCGTGGGCGCCCATGTATTCCATGTCGCCGTGGTAGCCCGCGGCCAGCCAGCGTTCAAGGTGTTGCTCGTGTTCCCCCAGATCAAGGCCGGCAATGGCGACTTGTTGAAAGCCCAACTCACGGCCCCATTCCTTGATGGACTGAGCAAGAGCGGGGAGGTCGGCAGTAATAGCAGGCATGAGGCAAGAGAAACCAGAGCTGAGATGCGTATAATTCTGCCAGACATCGGAGCCCGACACGCATGCCGCAGACCAAACACCTCTTTGCTGACCCTCAACCGTTGCTGGCAAACACCCTGCCACGCCTGCCTGCACGTGAGCCCGACGCCCACAAAGGCCAGTTCGGCCATGTGCTGCTGATTGGCGGTGACCGGGGTTTTGGCGGCTCCATTACCCTCAGCGCCCAGAGCGCCTTGCGCTGTGGTGCCGGGCTGGTGTCATTGGCTACTCGCCCGGAGCATGTGCCCGCGGCCTTGACCCGCTTACCCGAGGTGATGACCCTCGGCGTGTCGTCGGCCAACCAGTTAATGGCCGTGTTGGCGCAAGCCAGCGTGGTTGTGGTGGGGCCGGGGTTGGGGCAGGCCGCGTGGGGGCGCAGCTTGCTGTCGGCGGCGGCTCAGGCAAAAAAGCCACAAGTCTGGGATGCCGATGCGCTCAATCTGTTGTCCAACGCTGACTGTGCGCTGCCAGCAGGCTGCGTGCTCACCCCGCACCCCGGCGAAGCCGCGCGTTTGCTGGGGTTGAGTACCGAGCAGGTGCAGGCGGACCGCCCGGCCGCGGCCCGTGCGCTGGTTAAAAAATACTCAGCAGTGTGCGTTCTTAAGGGGGCGGGCACGCTGATTGCCGGGCTGGAGGGCCAATTGGCGCTGTGCACGCACGGGCATCCGGCCATGGCCACGGCGGGTTTGGGCGATGTATTGGCCGGTGTGGTCGGTGCGTTACTGGCGCAGGGCATGAGCGCCTTTGATGCCGCGTGCCTGGCGGTGTGGCTGCATGCCCGTGCCGGCGAACAACAAGGACAATTGGGCCGTGGGCTGGCGGCCAGTGACTTGATACCAGCCATTCGTCAGTTGTTGGAGGAGCAAACACCGTGTCTGAATTAACACTGCATCTGGCGGATGAAGAGGCCATGGTCGCCTTTGGCGGGCAGTTGGCCCGCATCACCCAGGGGCATGGGCTGATTTTTCTGGAAGGGGATTTGGGGGCGGGTAAAACCACCCTGTCACGCGGCATTATTCGCGGCCTGGGCCACACTGGCGCGGTTAAAAGCCCGACGTTTACTCTGGTTGAGCCCTACGAAATTGGCGACATCCGCGCTTACCACTTTGACCTGTATCGCCTGGTTGACCCGGAAGAGCTGGAATTTATGGGGATTCGCGACTATTTCGACGAAGACGCCCTATGCTTGATTGAGTGGCCCCAACAAGGTGCAGGCTTTTTGCCAAAGGCTGACCTGACCATTACCATTAGGCCGCATAACACCGGGCGCGCGCTGACGTTGTCGCCCCAAGGCTCGCGTGGCGAGACTTGGTGTGCCGCAGTGGCGCTGGAATACAAATAATGATGGGGTTTGGTATGCGCTTTCGCGCGTTAGTGAGTGTCGTGGGTCTGTTGCTGAGTGTCATGGCGGTTAATGCCATAGCAGCGACACAAGTGAAAAGCGTGCGTTTGTGGCGTGCCCCGGACAACACGCGGCTGGTGTTTGACCTGACCGGCCCGGTGCAGCACAGCGTGTTCACGCTGACGGCGCCTGACCGTTTGGTGATTGATATCAATGGCGCCACCCTGGCCGGACCGTTGAATGTGGCTACGGCCAATACGCCGATCACCAGCATGCGCTCGGCGCAGCGCACACCGACCGACCTGCGGGTGGTCATCGACCTGAAAAAACCGGTAACCCCCAAAAGTTTTGTGCTGGCCCCTAACGCCCAGTACGGCAACCGCCTGGTGGTCGATTTGTTCGATCAGGGCGCAGACCTGACGCCAAGCCTGCCCGCCACGACAGTGGCCAAGGTACCTGTGGTGCCGGTACCGGTCCCTGTTCCGGTCACGCCTGCCCAGCCTGATATCAAGCTGCCGCCGGTGCCGAGCGGTAAACGCGAAATTGTTGTGGTGATCGACCCCGGCCACGGCGGTGAAGACCCGGGTGCTTCGGGTTCTGCAGGCCAACACGAGAAGAACGTGGTGCTGGCGATTGCCAAAGAGTTGCAGCGCCAGATCAACGGCATGCGCGGCTTCCGGGCTGAGCTGACCCGTACCGGCGACTATTTCATCCCGTTGCGTGGCCGTACCGAAATCGCCCGTAAAAAGGGTGCCGACCTGTTTGTGTCGATTCACGCTGACGCTGCGCCGTCCAAGGCGGCGTTTGGCGCATCGGTGTTTGCCTTGTCTGAGCGCGGCGCCACGTCCGAGACGGCGCGCTGGCTGGCTGACAGCGAAAACCGTTCTGACTTGATCGGCGGCGCGGGCAACGTGAGCCTCGATGACAAAGACAAAATGCTCGCAGGCGTATTGCTCGACCTGTCGATGACCGCCTCGCTGACCTCCAGCCTTAACGTCGGCCAGAAGGTTCTGAGCAACATCGGCCGGGTCACACCGTTGCACAAGCAGCGCGTGGAGCAAGCCGGGTTTATGGTGCTCAAGTCGCCGGATATCCCGTCGATCCTCGTGGAAACCGGGTTTATTTCGAACGCCAACGAAGCCTCGAAACTGTCCTCGGCCAGCCACCAGCAAGCGCTGGCGCGTTCGATCAGCAGCGGCGTGCGCCAGTTCTTCCAGCAAAACCCGCCACCGGGCACCTACATTGCCTGGCTGCGTGACACCGGCAAAATCGCCCAAGGGGCCCGAGAACACACGGTTCGCCCAGGTGAAACCCTGGCGATGATTGCGGTGCGTTACCAAGTGGGCGTGGCGACGCTGCGCTCCACCAACGGCTTGAAAAGCGATGAACTGAAAATCGGTCAAAACTTGAGCATTCCGGCCACCGAGCTGGTGACCAAGCAATGAGTGATGAGGTGATGAACAGCGCCCGCATTGAACTGCTTAGCCCACGGCTGGCTAACCAGATTGCGGCGGGTGAAGTGGTTGAGCGCCCGGCCTCGGTGATCAAAGAGTTGCTGGAAAACAGCCTCGACTCGGGTGCCAAGCGTATTGATGTAGACGTCGAACAGGCCGGGATCAAGCTGCTGCGGGTGCGTGATGACGGCAGCGGTATTTCCAGTGACGACTTGCCGCTGGCGCTGGCGCGACATGCCACCAGCAAGATCCGCGACCTTGAAGACCTTGAGCGGGTGATGAGCCTGGGCTTTCGGGGCGAGGCGCTGGCATCGATCAGTTCGGTGGCCCGCCTGACTCTGACCTCGCGCACCCGTGGCGCCGAGCAGGCGTGGCAGGTCGAAACCGAAGGCCGCGACATGGCCCCGCGGGTTCAGCCAGCGGCGCACCCGGTGGGCACGTCGGTTGAGGTGCGCGATCTGTTTTTCAACACCCCGGCGCGGCGTAAATTCCTCAAGACCGAAAAAACCGAATTCGATCACCTGCAAGAAGTGATCAAGCGTCTGGCCTTGGCGCGTTTTGACGTGGCGTTCAACTTGCGCCACAACGGCAAAAGTATCCTCAATCTGCACGAAGCCCGCGATGCCACGGCCCGCGCCCGGCGGGTGGCGGCGGTGTGTGGCCCGGCGTTCCTGGAGCAGGCGCTGCCCATCGAGGTAGAGCGCAACGGCCTGCATTTATGGGGCTGGGTAGGCTTGCCGACGTTTTCCCGCAGCCAGGCCGACTTGCAGTACTTCTATGTGAATGGCCGTGCGGTGCGCGACAAGCTGGTGGCGCACGCGGTGCGTCAGGCGTACCGCGATGTGCTGTTCAATGGTCGGCACCCGACCTTTGTGCTGTTTTTTGAAGTCGACCCGTCGGTGGTCGACGTCAACGTGCACCCGACCAAACACGAAGTGCGTTTCCGTGACGGGCGCATGGTGCACGACTTTTTGTACGGCACGCTGCACCGCGCGCTGGGCGACGTACGCCCCGAAGACCAACTGGCCGCGCCTGCGCCGGTGCCGGGGGCTGAACGCCCGACCGGGATCGACGCCGGTGAGTTCGGCCCACAAGGCGAGATGCGCCTGGCCGCGCACCTGCTGGAGCAGCCTCAGGCTGCACCGGCTGCGCACGTACCGGGTTCCGGCGCGGGGGCGGGTTATCAGTCTTACTACCGGCCGCCGACTTCCGGGCCGTCCATGGCGACCGCCGAAGCCAAAAATGCCTACCGCGAGTTTTTCGCGCCATTGCCCGAGGCCACGGCGGCGCCGATGCCCGAGGGGCAGGGTGATATTCCGCCATTGGGCTTTGCCCTGGCGCAGCTCAAGGGCATCTACATCCTGGCGGAAAACGCCCACGGCCTGGTGCTGGTGGACATGCACGCGGCCCACGAGCGGATCATGTACGAGCGCCTTAAAATCGCCATGGCCAGCGAAGGCCTGAGCGGTCAGCCGCTGCTGGTGCCCGAGTCGATTGCGGTCAGCCAGCGTGAAGCCGATTGCGCCGAAGAGCACGGCGAGTGGTTCCGCCGCCTGGGCTTCGAGTTGCAACGCTTGGGCCCGGAGACTCTGGCCATTCGCCAGATCCCGGCCTTGCTCAAACAAGCCGAGGCGCAGCGCCTGGTGCATGACGTGCTGGCCGACTTGATGGAGTACGGCACCAGTGACCGGATCCAGGCGCACCTCAACGAATTACTCGGCACCATGGCGTGCCACGGCGCGATCCGCGCCAATCGGCGCTTGGCTATCCCGGAAATGAACGGCTTGTTGCGTGACATGGAAAACACCGAGCGCAGCGGTCAGTGCAATCATGGTCGTCCCACCTGGACCCAAATGGGCCTGGACGACTTGGACAAACTCTTTTTGCGCGGTCGCTGATGACAGGTTCCAAGGCTTTACCCCCGGCCATCTTTTTGATGGGCCCCACCGCCGCAGGCAAAACGGATCTGGCGATCGAGCTGAGCAAAGTATTGCCGTGCGAGTTGGTCAGCGTGGATTCGGCGCTGGTGTATCGCGGCATGGACATCGGTACGGCCAAACCGTCCAAAGAAATTCTGGCGGCGCACCCGCACCGGTTGATCGACATCATTGACCCGGCCGAGAGCTATTCGGCGGCTGATTTTCGCCGCGATGCGTTGCAATCCATGGCCGAGATCACCGCACGGGGCAATATCCCGCTGCTGGTGGGCGGCACAATGTTGTATTACAAAGCGTTGCTTGAAGGTCTGGCCGACATGCCGGCCGCCGACCCGCAGGTGCGTGCGCAACTTGAAGAAGAAGCCCGGCGCCTTGGCTGGCAGGCGCTGCACGATCAGTTGGCAGCGGTTGACCCGGAGTCGGCGGCGCGCATTCACCCCAATGACCCGCAGCGTCTGACCCGGGCGTTAGAGGTGTATCGGGTGAGCGGCCTGAGCATGACGGCCCACCGGCACAAACAATCTGAAGAATCTACTAAAGCAGCAGCTTCTGGCGGCGGCCAATTGCCCTATACTGTCGCCCAACTGGCCATCGCTCCGGCGAACCGGCAGGTGCTGCATGAAAGAATCGCGCAAAGATTCATGCAAATGCTGGAACAGGGATTCATCGACGAGGTCTTAGCCCTGCGAGATAGAAGTGACCTGCACGCCGGGTTGCCGTCTATACGTGCAGTGGGCTACCGCCAAGTCTGGGATTATCTGGACGGCAAGCTGACAGCGACCGAGATGCAGGAGCGCGGCATCATTGCTACGCGCCAATTGGCCAAACGTCAGTTCACCTGGTTGCGCGGTTGGGATGATCTACATTGGCTGGACAGCCTGGACTGCGACAATCTGCCGCGCGCCTTGAAATACTTGGGATCGGTCTCCATATTGAGCTGAGTCCCGGAAATTGCCGTCTATCCTATGGGTATGGCGACATCGCCATCTAATTTTTGTATCTATTTTTTTATCCTTACAGGAGTGCGGCACATGTCAAAAGGGCATTCGCTACAAGACCCTTACTTGAATACTTTGCGTAAAGAGAAGGTTGGCGTTTCCATCTACCTGGTCAACGGTATCAAGCTGCAGGGGACTATCGAGTCGTTCGACCAGTTCGTGATCCTGCTGAAAAACACCGTGAGCCAAATGGTTTACAAACACGCTATCTCGACAGTCGTCCCAGTACGTCCGATCCGTCTGCCTAGCGCGAGCGAATCTGATCTGGCAGACGCTGAGCCAGGTAACGCTTGATAGGAGTCTCCTTTGTTCTTTGAGCGCCACGGTGGTGGTGAACGGGCGATCCTCGTTCACTTGGAAGTTCAGGACCCTGAGGCGCACGAAGATCCGCAGGAGTTCCAGGAGTTAGCAGTATCGGCTGGCGCCGAGACCGTCGCGTTTTTCAACGTGCCGCGTCATCGGCCTTCGGCCAAGTACCTGATTGGCAGTGGCAAGGTCGAGGAGTTGCGCGACCTGGTCAAGGCCGAGAAGGTCGACATTGTGATTTTCAATCACGTCCTCACGCCCAGTCAGGAGCGTAACCTCGAACGTGTGTTCGAGTGTCGCGTGCTTGACCGCACCGGGCTGATTCTCGACATCTTCGCTCAACGCGCCCGTACCCATGAAGGCAAGCTACAGGTCGAACTGGCCCAGCTTGATCACATGAGCACGCGTCTTGTGCGCGGCTGGACCCACCTTGAGCGTCAAGGTGGCGGCATTGGTATGCGCGGGCCGGGTGAAACCCAGCTCGAAACCGACCGCCGTCTGTTGCGTATCCGCATCAGCCAGATCAAGTCGCGTCTGAAAAAAGTCCGCAGCCAACGTGAACAGTCCCGTAGAGGGCGCCAACGCGCCGATATTCCTACGGTGTCGCTGGTGGGGTATACCAACGCCGGTAAGTCCACGTTGTTCAATGCGGTCACGCAGTCAGACGTATTTGCCGCAGACCAATTGTTCGCCACGCTCGACCCGACCTTGCGCCGCGTTGACCTGGACGACCTGGGGCCGATCGTACTGGCCGATACCGTGGGCTTTATTCGTCACTTGCCGCACAAGCTTGTTGAAGCATTCCGGTCTACGCTCGAAGAGTCGAGCAATTCGGATTTGCTGCTGCACGTGATCGACGCGCATGAGCCCGAGCGCATGCAGCAGATCGAACAGGTGATGATCGTCCTCAACGAGATTGGCGCGCAGGACTTGCCGATCCTTGAGGTCTACAACAAAATCGATTTGCTTGAAGGTGTAGAGCCGCAGATCCAGCGTGATGCCGATGGCAAACCGCAGCGGGTCTGGTTGTCGGCCCGTGAAAACCAAGGTCTGGAGCTGCTTGAGCAGGCCATTGCCGAGTTGTTGGGCAGTGATTTGTTCGTTGGCACCTTGCGCTTGCCGCAACGTTTTGCTCGACTGCGTGCACAGTTCTTCGAACTGGGGGTTGTGCAAAAAGAAGCGCATGACGATGAGGGCTCCAGTTTGTTGGACGTACGCCTGCCGCGTTCCGAGCTCAATCGCTTGGTCAGCCGTGAAGGGATGCAACCGCTGGAATTCATCGAAGAACACACTTTGCAATAAAAGCCTCCTAAAGCGGCCGTGCCGCTGTGGTAGGCATTCTGTAGCATTGGTCGGCGCGCCGTGGGCGCGTCTTTGCTTTATCAGATGGAGAGCGCTATGGCTTGGAATGAGCCGGGTGGCAACTCGAACAATCAAGATCCCTGGGGTAGCAAACGCCCTAAAAATGGCGACCGCAAGGGACCACCGGATCTCGACGAGGCCTTCCGAAAGCTGCAGGAAAGCCTGAATGGGTTGTTCGGTGGTGGAAAAAAACGTACCGGTGGCGGTGGCAACGAAGGTGGCTCAGGCGGTAAGAGCGCCGGCTTCGGTGTGCTCGGCCTGGTACTGGTCGTTATGGCAGCCGTCTGGCTGTACAGCGCGGTTTATGTGGTCGACGAGCAGGAGCAAGCCGTCGTGCTGCGCCTGGGCAAGTACTACGACACGGTAGGTCCGGGTCTGAACATCTACTTGCCGCCGTTCGATAAAAAGTACATGGAAAACGTAACGCGTGAGCGTGCGTACACCAAGCAGGGCCAGATGCTCACTGAAGACGAAAACATCGTCGAAGTGCCGCTGACCGTGCAGTACAAAATCAGCAACCTGCGCGACTACGTGCTGAACGTTGATCAACCGGAAGTCAGCCTGCAGCAAGCCACAGACAGTGCCTTGCGTCACGTCGTGGGTTCCACGTCGATGGACCAGGTGTTAACCGATGGCCGTGAACAAATGGCCGTAGAGATCAAGGAGCGCCTGCAGCGTTTCCTCGATACCTACAAAACCGGTATTACGGTGACTCAGGTCAACGTACAAAACGCTGCTGCACCGCGTGAAGTACAAGAAGCCTTTGACGACGTGATCCGTGCCCGTGAAGACGAGCAGCGTGCCCGCAACCAGGCCGAAAGCTACGCCAATGGCGTGGTTCCGGAAGCCCGTGGTCAGGCACAGCGCATCATCGAAGATGCCAACGGTTACCGCGATGAAGTGGTGTCTCGCGCCAAGGGTGAAGCTGACCGCTTTACCAAGCTGGTGGCCGAGTACCGCAAAAATCCTGACGTGACCCGTGACCGTCTGTACCTGGACACCATGCAGGATGTCTTCAGCAACACCAGCAAAGTACTCGTGACCGGCAACAAAAACGGCCAGAGCAACCTGCTGTACTTGCCGTTGGACAAAATGATTGAAGGCCGTACTGGCGGCAGCAACTCGGTAACGGGTTCGGCAGCTGCGGCGAGCAGTTCTGATGCTGGCACGCACATCAACACGGATCTGCCGACACCACCGCGTACCAGGGAGAGTCGCTGATGAGCAATAAATCGCTGGTCGCCCTTATTGTTGCCGTTGTTGTGGCGATCGTTGCCTGGAACAGCTTCTACATCGTCTCGCAAACCGAACGTGCCGTGCTGTTGCGCTTCGGCCGTGTGGTTCAGGCCGATGTTCAGCCAGGCCTGCATGTGAAGATCCCTTACGTTAACCAGGTGCGCAAGTTTGACGCCCGCCTGATGACGCTGGATGCGCCGACGCAGCGTTTCCTGACGCTGGAAAAGAAAGCGGTCATGGTCGATGCCTTCGCCAAGTGGCGTGTGAAAGATGCCGAGCGCTTCTACACCGCGACTTCGGGCATGAAGCAGATTGCTGACGAGCGCCTGTCGCGTCGTCTGGAATCGGGCCTGCGTGACCAGTTCGGTAAGCGCACCCTGCACGAAGTGGTGTCGGGTGAGCGTGATGCATTGATGGCTGACATCACCGCATCGCTGAACAAAATGGCTGAGAAAGAGCTGGGTATTGAAGTGGTCGACGTTCGCGTCAAGGCCATTGACCTGCCTAAAGAAGTAAACCGCAGCGTTTTCGAACGTATGAGCACCGAGCGTGAGCGTGAAGCACGTGAGCATCGGGCCAAGGGTAACGAGCTGGCAGAAGGCATTCGTGCTGACGCCGACCGTCAACGTCGTGTTCTGCTGGCTGAGGCGTATCGCCAGTCCGAAGAAGCACGCGGTGATGGCGATGCCCAGGCTGCTGCGATTTACTCCAAGGCTTACGGTCAGGACCAAGAGTTCTACAAGTTCTATCGCAGCCTGCGCGCTTACCGCGAAAGCTTTGCGAACAAGAGCGACGTATTGGTTCTGGACCCAAGCAGCGAGTTCTTCCGCTACCTGGACAAGTCCAAGCCGCAGTAACGCTGTAACCCTGCAGGAGCGATCTTTTGATCTTGAAAGCTCGCTCCTGCTGCAAAAAAGCATCCTGTACACGCACTCCGCCGGGCGGGCAAATTGCCTCGCGGGGTGATCCTTTTAGAAAACGTGTGTATGATGCGGCAGCCGGGAAATTCCCGGCTTTTTTGCGTCTGCATGTTTGATTGACCGGATGGCTGTGACAGCATCGGTAGATTTTTCGAGGAATGTGCTGAGCCTGTCATTCAGGCTTTTTTGCTGTGCGCGCTAAAGACGCAGCCACGTTCTGCTTTACTCAAGGCTTGCCTGCTGGCTGGCCACCCGGATCATAGGGGAATGGCGTAATGGCAACGGTAGACCGCTGGCTTCTGCCAGATGGCATCGAAGAAGTACTTCCACCAGAAGCTGCGCGCATTGAAGTCGCGCGGCGTCAGGTGTTGGATCTGTTCCAGAGCTGGGGCTATGAGTTCGTCGTCACCCCGCATATCGAATACCTGGAGTCCCTGTTGACAGGGGCTGGCCAGGATCTCGATCTGCGGACCTTTAAGGTTATTGACCCCAAGACGGGTCGCCAGATGGGTTTTCGTGCCGACATCACGCCGCAAGTGGCGCGCATTGATGCGCATACCTTGCGTCATGAAGGCCCGAGCCGTCTGTGCTACGCCGGCAGCGTCCTGCATGCTCAACCGCGTGCATTGTCGTCCTCGCGCAGCCCGATCCAGTTGGGTGCCGAGTTGTATGGCGATGCCAGCCCGAGCAGCGACGTAGAAGTCATCAGCTTGATGCTGGCCATGCTGCAACTGGCCGATGTGCCGGATGTGCACATGGACCTGGGGCATGTCGGCATTTACCGTGGGCTGGCCCGTGCGGCCAACCTGTCGGTTGAAGTGGAACAACAATTGTTCGACGCCCTGCAACGCAAGGCGATCGACGAAGTAACAGCCTTGACCGAAGGTTTGCCGGCCGATCTGGCCGACATGCTTCAGGCATTGGTGGGTTTGTGTGGCGGCCGTGAAGTGCTGGTTGCTGCGCGTGAGCGTCTGGCCAAGGCTCCGGCCGAGGTGATGGCCGCTCTGGACGACTTGCAGGCAATTGCCGAGCGGTTGTCGGTGCGTTTCCCGCAGTTGCCGCTGTATTTTGACCTGGGTGAGTTGCGTGGGTATCACTACCACACAGGTGTGGTGTTTGCGGTGTTTGTTCCGGGCGTTGGGGATTCCATCGCCCAGGGCGGTCGTTATGACGATATCGGTGCTGTGTTTGGGCGTGCCCGTCCGGCGACCGGTTTTTCGACCGATTTGAAAACCCTGGTAACCCTGGGGCGTGCTGAGGTTCAGCTACCGTCTGGCGGTATCTGGATGCCTGACAGCACAGATGCGGCACTCTGGCAGCAGGTTTGCCAGCTTCGCAGTGAAGGTCAGCGTGTGGTTCAGGCATTGCCTGGCCAGCCACAGACCGCCGCCCGTGATGCGGACTGCGACCGCCAATTGATTCAGCAGAACGGCTTGTGGCACGTCGTGCCGCTGGCTTCTTGAGTTTTCCTGCCGGCGGTTGCCGGCACCAAGTTTGCGCGAATGAGGACAAGTGTTATGGGTAAGAATGTCGTAGTCCTGGGCACCCAGTGGGGTGATGAGGGCAAAGG